>JAABUL010000959.1_pt1 | contig 58579 bp, 51 predicted proteins | sample 5559151 | NCBI WGS metagenome assembly JAABUL01 (sample SAMN10711876, study PRJNA513368) | rock metagenome | isolation source: Antarctica rocks | place: Antarctica: Victoria Land, Pudding Butte sud
TGCACAGTCGCTACCAGCGCTGGCGCAAAGCCGGCATCTGGCAGCACATCCTTGACACCTTCAACGAGGCATCCATCGCTGATGCTTCATAACTGTCGCTGTAGTACTAAGCGGTCGGTTAGCATCGACGATCCGCTTCCGGAGAGAGGACGCCTCGTACAGTTTCTCCATACGCTCCTGCTCGTCCACGAAGTACCGGTGAATATCTTCGGGCGTCTTCCCGAAACGCCGGGCATAGCCTTGGCAGAAGGCTGCGCGTTCCGGCCCCTCGAACAGCCGGCTCCAGATGGTCTCAGGACTCACCTTGAGGAAGAGGAGTTTGCCGCCTACCCGTGCGAGCAGGGCATCCAGGGCCGCAACATCCTCCCACTCCAGCCCTCGCCTCACGCAGTGGGTGAGATGCAGCGTGTCCACCACGATCCATGGTTGCGGCATGTCACCCTGCGTTGCCGCCTCTTCCAACCAGGACAGGTAGCCGCCGATCGTGTGGAGATGGGCGAAGGTGTCTTCCCTGGTGAGCATGCCCGCATCTTCCGCCGGGTTGAGTGGTCCCCCGGTATGGTCCTGCGTCAGGCTCACCAGCGTCCTGATCTGCCGGACTGGCGCGGACCTCACGTGGTCGCGCACCAGCGCATCAATCAGGGTTGACTTCCCTGAGGTTGGAACGCCTTCGATGAGAAAGAGGTGACTGGCCGGATGAGTGGCTTCCATACCTCACTACTTTACAAGCCTGGCAGCCTTCTGTTTGCTGGGCGCCGGCCACTCCACGTCCCCTACGAGTCTCTGTGGACGCTGTCTTCCCCGCACGACAGCATTCTTGGAGCTCCGCGGACAGATCACGGCGCCCTGGGAGACGCAATATGGGGAGCCGCTCAGGAGAAAGATCGCTCCCTGGCGCGCTCTGCCCGGAACTGCACCTCTAGCTCAACACCAAGCGCCTGCGCCACTCGGTCCAGGGTGCTTAGGCGCGGCTCGACACCACCCGTCTCCAGGCGAGCAACCACTGACTGCGGCAGGACCATCCGCGCCGGTCTGGTCGCGCAGCGCAAAGGCGGGTGCGGGATGCATGCCCTTGGGGAACACTTCGGTACCGCGCAGAACTGTCACGGGAGCCGCCGCACGCGACGTTGTGGCGCGCCCCAGTCGTATGGCAACGAACCCCAGCACCACCACAACCGGGAGCAGGAGAAGCAGGATTCGCCGCATGCATCAGGCCTTTTTATTCCGGATCGGTCTGCCGGCCCCGAGGCGCCGGCCACCTGGGATGAGATAGAGCGGCTTATTGTAGACCACCCCTTTACCCGTCGAGAACTGCAGGACAAGGAGTGCCAGGCAGAGACAGCTGGTGATCAGCAGCCCAGCGCCGACCGGTTGCCGGCCCACAGTATCCACCACCAAGGGAATATTGAGCGAGTACGCGAGTGGGCTGAGCAGGCCAACCGCGGCGTGCGGAATCAGATACTTCATGCGATGAACCGGAACGTTGACGGTCAGGATCAGACAGAAGCCCCAGAAAAATGTGATCAGGATCACGAGCGTGGTCGCCAACGTGGCATAGAAGGCGATCTCAGCCAGGAGAATACCGCGGCTGAAAAAGGCAATGGCGTTGAGCACACACACCACGACCGCGCAGGGCAGGGCCGTTAAGACCAGGTAATAGTGCGGGGTGTGCTTACGCCAGTAACGGTAGCGCCGGCGGGCCGGCCCGCTGCTTGGCCGCAGCGTAACGACCACCCGCGGCCTTCTGAGGGGAGACGGTCCGCCCGCATCGCCCATCAGGAGGAACTCCCAAGGAGCGGCTGAAGGTGTGTGGTCAGAAACCGCGGAGAAAGGATTCCTACTTGAACCGCTTGGACGATACCCTGTCGATCGATCAGCAGGGAGGTGGGCAGACCAGACACATCGTACCGCGCCGAGACCGCGCCATCCGCATCGACCACCACCGGGTATGGAATGTGTAGGCGCCGTGCATAGGCCACGGCACTGCTGCGATCTTCCTGACTATCGACACCCAGCACGACCAGCCCGCGCGTCTGAAGCTGCCGGTACCAACCAGCCAGCCGAGGCACTTCGGACTTGCAGGCAGTACACCAGGTTGCCCAGAAGTTGAGAAGAACGACCTTCCCACGGAGCGATCTCAAGTCGCGGGTGGCGCCGGCCAGGGAGGGTAGCGCGAAGGCGGGAGCCGGGTGGCCAACTTGCGGAGCGGGGAGAGCGGCACTCCCCGTGGATCCTATCGGTAAACCGGCCAGGACGCGCACATCTCGTTCCAGCCACGCGGCATCGGGATCACCGCCCATCAGCACCCGTCGGCGGCCTTGAGGGTCGATCACATAGGTGACGCTGGTGTGGCTGGCATCCAGAGACCGGTTGGCGCCGGGTGGAGCGGCATAGACGTAGTAGGCGTGCCAGATAGCCAGGAGTTGTCGACGTGATGCCGTGAGATAGGTCCACCGGCGCAGCATGCCATGCTCTCGCGAGAAGCGCTGGACTGCCGGCTCGGTATCTCCCGCCGGATCGGTACTCACCGCCAGGATGGCGACGTGGCGTCCGGCTGGTCCAAGTTCGACGCTGAGTCGACGCAGCTTATCTGCCACGCGCGGGCAAATCTCCTAGCAGTGCGCTTCCAGGAAGGTAAGAGCGACGGCACGGCCGCGGAACTGGGCCAGAGTCGCCCGCCGTCGAAACTGATCCACCCCCTGAATCGGTGGCGCCGAGTCGCCCTGGAGGATGGTTCCTTCCAATTTCGGATGAGGCGCCGTGGAGGCCGGGTGGAAGCCGCCACGTGGTATCAGCAGAACAGCAATGCCCAGCAGAGCAATCGCGACAATCCCGATCAGGGGCGCCCTGTTCATTCTCGTTTAGCTTTCGCGTAGCAGCCGATTGACCATCATAGCGCGGAACTCGCGCTACACGCATGCCTGCTCGATCGTGTGGCGTACCGTCATGGGTGTGATAATCGGCCATAGATCACCCGCGGTCCGGAGCCGCCGGCTGTCCCAGGTCTTGGGCCGGCGCGAACTGGGCCAGGAACGCCGAGATAGCATGGTCCGAGCACCCAAGGGACCGTAACTGATCCGTGGTGTCCTGGCCGGATGGCGGCACGTAGGCCACCAGAGCGCGCGCCTCGGCCCCGTTGCTGTGCGCCGGCTGCAGGGTATAGGCGCCGGCCGCGGCCGGAACCAGCAGGGACGCATAGGCGGGTAGAGTTACCACCTCAGTGCTCTCGCCCAACCGGATACTGAGCGAATGGTCGAGGGCAGCCACCGCTACCGCGCTCTGGTGGGTCGACAGCTCTCTGGATCGAGCTGCGTCGATCAACTCCTGGCAGAAATACTCGCCGGCGATGAGCATGGTGCGGCCGCTGCCAGGGAGGCTGAGCGGTTGAATGGGGCCGCGCGTCCAGCGATGGTAGTCGAGCACCTGCCTGGCCTGGTCGACATGCAGCCGGCGCGTCTGGCCGGAGGCATCCCGTCGGTTCCAATCGTAGATCCGGTAGGTCACATCGCTGGTTTGCTGCAGTTCGTAGACGCCGATGCCCGCCCCGATGGCGTGGACGGTACCGGCGGGAATATAGACCACATCGCCGGCTTTGACCGGCAAGGAACGCAGCACCTGATCGAGTTGGCCCCTCTGCACCAGCTCGGTGTACTCGTCGGGGCTGGTGTCGCGGGAGAAGCCATAGGTGAGGACCGAACCGGGTTTCGCCCACAGGACGTACCAGCACTCCGTCTTGCCGTGGCGCTGGTGCTCGAGCGTTTGGGCAAAATGATCATCCGGATGAACCTGAACGGAGAGCACATCGTGCGCGTCGATGAACTTGGTAAGCAGCGGGAAGAGCTGATCGGGATCGACCTGGCCGGTTAGCTCGTGCCCCATGGCCGCTCGCAGCTGACCGATGGTCTGGCTCGCGTACTCGCCATTGAGCACGGTATTTTCCTCGTAGATCTCCCACGACTCGCCGATCGGCTTGTCACGTGGCGCATCCTTGCCAAGTCGCGTGGCAAGGAGATCGCCACCCCAAATGCGTTCGTCCAGACGCGGCTTGATGAGCATGGGATAGAGCGTCGTCACGGCATGCCTCCTGCCAGATGGTTCTCGCTGCTGTATCTCAGCGTACTACTGTGGCAGTTGCAGTGGACATGCTCACGGTCGCCAGTCGCTATCGCTCTGCCGTCCGGCGGGCTGCATACAGCGCGCCTACCATCGGTGCGCCCAGCAGGGCGGCGCCGAACATGCCGCCCGCCAGTCCAATCCTGCTTGCCAACACACCCATCAGCGGTGGATAGATGATGGCTCCCGCGCTCGCCGCCGTGGTCAAACCGCCACTCAAAGCTGCGATCCGGTACGGGTAGATGCTGCCACCAATGGCCATAATCATGGGGAATACCGGGCCGTAACAGGCGCCGGCAAGCGTGAAGAGGACCGCCGCGACCGGAAATGAGGGACTCCAGACAGCGCCCGCCAGAAAGAGCGAGGCGAGGCCGACACAGCCCATGGTGAAGGCCGAGTACTCGAGCCGTTCGGCGATCCAGTTCGAGGCGAAACGCCCAACCGTTAATCCACCCCAGAAGGCGGAGAGCACCGCGGTAGCCTGGATCACCGATACGCCGGCCAGAAAACGCACCAACCAATTGCTGATGCCGATCTCGGCTCCAACATAGAACCCGATGGTGATCGCCAGATAGGTGAAGGGCAGCAGTCTTTGTTCGCCTTGCTCCGCTCTATTCACGCCGGGAGCGGTGGGTGCATCCGCCCGCCGTCCACTGGGCATCTGAACCAGGATCAGCGCGGGAAGGGTGAGCAGGAAGCCCAGGCCGGTGGCCAGCACGAGCAATCGCCACGGGAAACCGACGCTCACCAAGAGCCCCACCAGCGCTGGAGCAACCAACGAGCCGATACTGAAAAACGCATTGAGGACGTTCTGAGAGGAAGCCCGAGCGTCTGGATACAGGTCCAGGAAGAGCCCGGTCACCTGCGGCTCAATCAGTCCGACGCCGCCGGTGCTGAGTGTGCCGCCCAGCACAAAGAGCCACCACGCCGGAGCCGCTGCCGCCAGGGCGCCCCCGGCCCCCGCGATACATATGCCCACCCGGAGCACACCACGACGTCCCAGTCGTTCCGTAATGAAACCTCCGCTCACGGCAGCCACCGCGAACAGGCCGGACGACGAGAAGTACAGCAGGCTGATCGCGCTGTCCGGCTGCGCAAAGTCATGCTCGACCGAGCGGACCAGCGAGGGGATCAGGACCGCGGACCAGCCAAGCAGTCCGAAGAGGAAATAGCCGGTGGAATCGAGCAGTCGCTTGTTGGGCATAGCTCTGGAGCATACCCTTGATCGAGATATTTCCTGCGCACGGTGGAACCGCGGCCGGCATAGTATTGCATTGCACACGCGATAGTATGCAGAGAGGCAGAGAGGAGTGCCATGGACCCGCAGTGGCTGGAATGGGCCAAACGCTTGCAGGCAGCGGCGCAGAACGGGCTCGCGTATAACCCCAGTCCCTTTGATCTGGAACGGTATGAAGCCGTCCGTCGAGTAGCAGTGGAGATGATGGCGGCACACGCCGACGCGGCGCCGGAACGCATTGGCGATCTGTTCGCGGGGGAGGTGGGACACGCGACCCCGAAGGTGGACGTGCGCGGCGTGGTATTTCGGGAGAGTCAGGTGCTGCTGGTGAAGGAACGGGTCGATGGCTGCTGGTCGCTACCGGGAGGGTGGGCGGACGTCTACGACTCGCCCAGCGAAGCGACCGTGCGAGAGATCTGGGAAGAGTCCGGCTACCGCACCCGTGCCACCAAGGTCCTGGCCGTCTATGATCGCTCGAAACACGGACATCCGCCATTCCCCTTTCACACCTACAAACTCTTCTTTCTGTGCGAACTCATGGGCGGCACGCCAACCAGCAGTATTGAGACCGAGGAGGTGGGCTTTTTCGATGAACACGACCTGCCGGAACTCTCGATCGGCCGCGTGACCCAGGCTCAAATTGGCCGGTTCTTCGCGCACTACCGCGATCCAACCTTACCCACGGACTTCGACTAACCGATATGCATGATGACACTGGAGGTCTCGGTCCCACCGGCCTCGAACTGGCCGCGTTGAGCCGGAGCGAGATTCCCCTGGCCGCGGAAGTGGTGGCTCTGAGCCTCTGCGACAACCCCACCCATATCATTCTGCATGGCGACAACCGCGAGCGCCGCATACGGATTCTGCGCCGCATGGGACAGGTAGTGCTCATCACCAGGCAACATCCCGCCATCACCGCACGCCAGAACGGCGCCATTGTCGCGGTGCTGAGCGCGGCCCCTCCCGGCACCTGCGTCCCTTCCATGGCCCAACAGCTCGGCACGCTGGCATCGATTCTGCGCCTGGGTCCTAGCACAGCGTCTCGTCTGCTGCAGTTCGGCGCGGCGGCGGCCAAGCATGAGCCGAAGGAACGCCACTGGCATCTGGGACCGGTGACGGTAGCACCCCAGGCACAGTGTCAGGGGATCGGCAGCCGCATCATGCACGAGTTCTGCCAGGAGGCTGACGCGACCGGCGACGCCACCTACCTCGAGACGGACAAACTGGACAATGTACGTTTCTATGAGCAGTTTGGTTTTGAAACGGTCGGCGAGACAGAGCTACTCGAGGTGCCCTACTGGTTCTTGCGGCGGCCGCCTCAACCGCTGCCATGATGACCTGCCCGGAACTGCATCTTGCCCTGAAGGGTTCAGCTGTTGTCGGCACGGCACAAGACGGAGAGCCAGCATGTCCTGTGTGCTGATCACCCCTACGCGACCAATGGACCTAAAGTCAAGACAATGTGGATGTAGAACCGCAGTTGGTTGACCTATCAGGTCAACACGATGCCTCCGAACTGGCCACCTATGAATCCTGATCGACGAGTGAATCGAAGAACTGGCCGGCAAGCAACTGGCGGTGATTGGAATCTGCCGAGGCAGGATCGCCCGCTACTTCCTGACCTGGGCCGTCAGATCCGCTTGCGATTGATCGATTAATCCAGAAACTACTGGATTCAGTAGGTGCGACAGCTGCTGCTGCACGGCGGTCTGAGCGGGCGACGGGCTTTGCAGACCGTCGGCCAGCACCGAGCCTTGCATACCCGTGGCCTTGATCTTGAACAGGGCCAGGGCGGTGGGCGCAACATCCTCCAGCCGCACGGGCGCGTGTGATACCACACCCGCGGCTACGCCCGGCCCAGCAATAACCAGGGGTATGTGCTGCGACTGCCAGGCCCCACCGCCGTGATTTCCCTTCCAGCTCAGCGCACCCTGCGCCGCGAAGGCCGCGTCTTCAGTACAGAAGGCAACCACATCAGGTGCATTGCCCCCCAGGAAGCTCTGCAACAGGTATTGATTCGCGGTATCCGTCGGTGGGGTTACCTGCTGGCCACTCGCCAGCACATAACTGTCTCCGGTTTGCGCGTGCACTTTGTAGTACACCGCCTGCACGTACTGATTCTTGGCGGAAAGGACATTTTCGGCGACCGATTGTGCCATTGCCGCGTTTTGCAGCCAGATGTACCCCGCCGTCGAGTACGTCGTCTCGAGCGAGGTCGTCCCAGCCTTGGTGACAGCATCATCCATAACCGCGTCGGGAATCTGATATTTCAGCGGCGACATGCCATGATCAGCCGTGATCACAAATGCAGTCTTATCCAATACGCCCGCTTTGCGATACGTATCCTCGATATAGCCCAGATCTCTATCGAAGTCCTTCATCAGCGTGACCGCCTTGTCGTGCTGGCCACCGTCTACATGGCCCAGCGGCCAGTCGAACTCGGGGAGGTTAATCAAGGTCACTTGCTGGTGCACTTGCCTGAAGGATTCCATGGAGAGCTTCGTCGCCAGCGTATCTTCCGTGCCCAACGGCAGTGTTGCCGACTGGGTCGACAAACCGGGGGCATTCAGGATGCTGGCTGGCGGCACGTGGCCAGGGATAGCGGTCGGTAGGTAATGGTAGTTCTTCGCGTCGGGAGCATAATACATGATGTAGTCGGCGTTCGGGCCACCCAACGGGTCGGCGGCATAGTACTTATGGCCACTGACGGCGACAACTTTGGCGTGCGGATAGCGCGCTTTAAAGAGCGAAGCAATGGTCGGGACACCCGCCTGCTGCATCACGTGTTCCATCGCGCCGGCGCGAACGGTCTTGGGATCGAAGAGCCGAACCGGTGTATTGTTGTCCGATATCCAATTGAAGCCAAGCATCCCATCTCGAGCCGGCGTGGACCCGGTCGACAGCGTGGCATGGCCCGCCGGTGTCTCGGACTCGAGTATCCCGGCGAACGCGTGGTCGTACTCGATACCCGCCCTGCGCAGCGCATCGAAATGCGGCAGCGACGTGATATGGAGATAGCTCGGTTCCCCCCCATCTAGCACCAGCACCACCAGGTACCGAGGTATGGCCGCGGCCCGCACCGCGGCCATGGAACTCTGGTGCAGCTGATGGGCCACACCGGCCGCGAGAGACGTGGAAAACAGCAGAAAGATGGCAGCAAAAACGGAGAAGGAAGCACGGGAAACCGTCCTTCCCCCACGATAAGCACGCGAAGGCATATAGGCAAGTGTACGCGATAGGGCTCACGAGGAGGCAAGGAATCGGGGAGGTTGGAAAGGAAAGTTAAGAATAATCGTTTCCCCTTTCGCCCAGCGGGAAAAGCCGAGGGGGAAGAGCTACGCTGTCTGCTTATCCCCGTTGTCACCTGTATCCACATCGTGCTTTCGGTTCAGGCGAACCTTCTTGATGCGGCGGCCTTCGATCTCCACCACTTCGAGCTGGACGCTATTCGCGTGGACCAGATCGCCTACCTCGGGAACCTCGCTCAGATGCTCGAAGAGAAACCCTCCCAGAGTGTCGATATCGTTGTCGGCGACCAGATGGATCTTCATCTCCTCGTTGACATCCTCCAGGCGGACCATGGCGTCGAAGATGTACTCGTCCTCGCTGACCTTACTGTACGGCGGTTCCTCGGTGTCGTATTCGTCCTGAATCTCGCCAACAATTTCTTCCAGGATGTCCTCGATGGTGACCAGCCCCACCGTGCGGCCATACTCGTCGAACACGATCGCCATGTGGACCTTCTGCCGCTGAAATTCGCGTAAGAGATCGTCGGCGCGTTTGGACTCGAAGACGAAGATGGCGGGGCGAGCCACGTCGCGCAAACTGACCGTGAGATCGTTCTCGCGCATGTACTTGAGTACATCTTTGTCGTAGAGAATGCCGACAATCTTGTCGATGCTGTCCTCGTAGACCGGTATGCGCGAGTGGCCCTCGCGGAGAATGACGTCGAGCGCGTCCATCAGCGGCATATCGACCGGCACGGCGATCATGTCGTTGCTCGGACGCATCACCTGATCGACCATCACCTTATCAAGATCGAGGATATTCTCAATCCGCTCCGTCTCCTCCTCGGTCAATCCACCCTCGCCTTCAGCCAGGTTGATGGTGGAGCGTACCTCGTCCTCGGAGATAGCCGGCACCGTATGCAGGCCGCCTCCCTGTCCCAGGAGTCGCATCAGCACACTGACAATGCTGCCGGTGGAGGTAATGATCGGGGAAAGCAGGACGGAAAAGACCCGCACGGGACGCGCCAGAACGCGAGAAACCTCTTCCGACTTACGCACGGCGATGTTTTTTGGCGTCAGTTCAGCGAAGATCAGGACCACCAGGGAGATGCCAATAGTCGCGACCAATTCGCTCCAGGGAGAGGGAAGCAGATCCTTGAAGAGCAGTGTCGCCATGCTTGAGGTCACGATCAGCGAGGTCGAGCTGATAATGAGAATGGTGGACAGGAAGCGATTAGGGTCGCGCTTGAGATAGGCGATGACCTCACCGACGCCGCCGTGCTGCTCGAGGTTGTGTATTTGGGCTGGGCTGAGCGCCGTAAGAGCGGTTTCAGCCGCCGCCGACATCGCCGCCGTGATGACTGTGATGACTAGCAGCGTACCTTCAATTAGGTGTGCGTTCACTAGGGGATCAACGGCTCCTGCCGAAAGCGCGGCGCCTGGAAGAGGGTGCTGATCGAGCTGCCCTCGTGCGTCCGGCGGATGGCCTCGCCAATCAGCCAATCGATCGGTTCGATAATGATCTTGTGGTCCTTGCAGGAGTCGGACAACTGGATGGTGTTGGTAACGACCACGCGCTCCAGCTTGCTCCGGCGGATCAACTCGCAGGCGTTGTCCGCCATGATGGGGTGCACGGCGTACGCCATGACAGACTTTGCCCCACGGGCCAGCAGCATATCCGCTGCCTCTTCTAGGGTACCGCCGGTTGAGATCATGTCATCCACGATGACTGCGGTCCGGCCCCGCACGTCTCCCACCATCTCCAGCACTTCAGCCACGTCCGGCTCCGGCCGGTGCTTGGCAATAATCGCCAGATCCGCGTTGATGCGATAGCGGAACTCATTGGCACGCGACACTCCGCCGCTGTCCGGCGAGACCACCACCACATCTCCAATGTTCTGCATGTTCAATAGATCGGCCAGGATGGGGATAGCGGTCAGGTGGTCGACCGGGATATCAAAGAAGCCCTGAATGGCCGGTGCGTGGAGATCGACGGCAATCACGCGGTCCGCGCCGGCGGTGGCGATCAAATTGGCCATCAGCTTGGCGCTGATCGGCTCCCGACCGGCGGCTTTCTTCTCCTGCTTGGCATAGGCGTAATACGGTATCACCGCGGTGATGCGGTCGGCTGAAGCTCTCCGCAGGGCATCAATCATTATGAGCAGTTCCATAATGTGGTGATCTGAGGGACTCGAGGTCGGTTGGATCACGAAGACATCGGCGCCGCGGACATGCTGCTCAATTTTGACGCGCGTCTCGCCGTTCTTGAAGGTACCAACCATCGCATGCCCCAGCGGCACGCCTAGGTACTTACACACGCCAAGCGCCAGGGGCCGGTTTGCGTTGCCACTGAAGATCTTCAGGTCTCCCATTACCCCTCTCTCCTCAACTGCTCATCGCTATCCGGTGTAGGTGTGAGCCCTTCCTTCATAATGCGCGCCGGCACCCCGGCCACGGTGCTTCCCGGCGGCACATCCCGCGTCACCACCGAACCGGCGCCGGTGCTGGCGCCCTTACCAATCGTCACCGGCGCGCGCAACATGGTGTCGCTGCCAATGAATGCTCCATCCTCGATAGTAGTTCGATGCTTGGCGCTTCCATCGAAATTACAGGTGACGGTTCCCGCTCCAATGTTGACCTCACTGCCGACCACCGCATCGCCCATATAGCTAAAGTGATGCATTTTGTACCGCGATCCCACCGCCGACCGGTTGATCTCGGCGAAGTTCCCGATAGAGGCGCCTCGACCAAGATGCGAGCCGCCACGAACATGTGAGTACGGACCGACCACCACGCCATCCTCCAGGGTCGAGTCCTCCACGGTGGAGGCCACAATTCGGCAACCCTCACCGACCCGGGCGTCACTGAGGTATGCGTGTGGTCCGATCACGCAGCCGCGTCCGATTCGTGTCTGGCCGGTGATCGTGGTACCGGGCTCGATCACCGTATCCGCCTCGATCTCGACCTCTTCTCCGATAAAGGTGCTGGCGCCGTTCACAATAGTCACGCCGCTCGCCATGAAACGGTGATTGGTCCGGCGATAGAGGGCCTGCGTGGCCTCCTCGAGCTGGACCAGATCGTTGATGCCCAGCACCTCGGCCCCTCCGAACACCGTCACCGCGGCGGTTCCCGGACGCTCGATCTCGGTGACTTCCGCCGCCATGGCCACCACATCGGTCACGTAGTACTCGCCTTTGGGCGGATGCGGCGCCAATCGCGCCAGGCACGCGCGCAAAAAGGGCGCATCGAAGACATAGGCGCCCAGATTCACCTCGTCGATAGTTTGCTGCTCCGGTGAAAGATCCGACTCTTGCATCAGTGCTATCAGTTCACCTCCCTGGTTGCGAATCACCCGACCAAAGCCTCGCGTCTTCGCCAGGTGGGTCGTCAGCAATACCGCCCGAGCACCGGTCTGCTGCTGCAGATCGAGCATCTGGCGCAGCGTCTGGGAGGGCAGCAGCGGCTCGTCGCCGTTGACCACCAGTACCCGCTGCACCTCAGCAGGAAGCGAGTCCATGCCGATCCGCACGGCGTGCCCGGTTCCCAGTTGCTGATCTTGCACCACAAACAGGGCCGACTCTCCAGCCTCCTGTCGAACGAGTTCGGCGCCATATCCGACGATAATCGTGGGGCGAGCGAAACCGACACCGTCCAGTGCTCGCAGAACGCGCGCCAGCATGGTTATTCCCGCCAACCGGTGCAACACCTTTGGCAAGCGTGATCGCATACGGGTACCCTTGCCGGCGGCGAGGACCAGAGCAGCCTCGTTCACGGCAGAGCCCCCGGCTAGGTGGACCGGATCATCCGTCATACCCACCTTACCAGCCACCATCCTGCGTACGCCGCCCAACCCGAGCGAATAAAAAAGTGAAGCACTCGGTCGTGGCTCCACGGTGTGTGCACCCGATGTGTTCTGCTCTCTTTATCCGTGAGGATCGCTGGATAGTGTGCTGGGGCGGCAGGATTCGAACCTACGATAGCGGATCCAAAGTCCGCTGCCTTACCACTTGGCCACGCCCCACCGACGCTCGATTGTACGGCCTGGCGCAAAAGATGGTCAATTGGGGCGCTGCTTGCGCCGTACCCAGCAGTAGAACGTCCAGACGCTCAGCGAGACCACGGTCCAGGCCACCATGGCCAGCAACAGCGCGACCCAGGCGGGGACCCGCGACCCCACCTGCCAGATCACGACGCCGAAGGCAGCCAGACCAATGCTTCCGGCCCGCGCGCCAAACGCATCGGCCCCGGCGGACCCCTGCCCGTGTTTCTCACCCAGTAGGGTGAGGCTCGCCACCAGGATGGCGGGGAAAGCCAGGAACAGGCCGGCGACCTCCGGCCCGGACGTCGTGCCGATAATCCCCACCAGGGCAGTCACCACGCCACCGCCCACGAAGCGAATCGCGTAGTCCTTGGCGGAGGTCTCTTTGATCTTGGCAGGATCACTGCCAATTGGGGTGAACACGCTCATCGCAGGAAGAGCCCCCACAGCCCTAACGCCAGCGCCAGCCAGGCGGTACAGGCGACACCGGCCACCACCAGCGTGTTGCCGGTCCGTTCCAAGAGCAGCCGGCTGGTCAGCACGGCGTAGAGCAGAATGGCCGCCGAGCCGGCTATCATAGACCGTCCCTCCAGGCCCGCATAGCTGCCACCATGCGATGCAAAGGTCAACCCGAGAGTGGCCAGGGCCACCGACGGCGCAGCGCCAAAGATTCCGGCAAAGCTCTTGGGCTGCAGTACATCGCTCAGCACCGCAAACGCTGATACCACCACGCCACCCAGGACGAATCGAACCACCAGCTCGATGACCATAGCGCACCTCTCCCAGCATCTTATGAGGCAACATTCATGCCAGAAAACGGATTGATTGACGGAGTTGCGCCCTGAACTAGGGTTCCAGCTCGCGTAAGTGAACATCCACCAGGCTATACAGCGTACTTCCGATCTCGCCGTACGCAGCGCCCCGGCTCCATCTGGTCTCAAAGCGCCATACCTGCTCTGGAGTATGCTCCAGCGTGTGATAGTCCCGTTCAGCCAGCGCCTCAATCAGCTCGACCACCATGGCATGCAGATCGAGTTCGTATCGCCGCACCTCTTCATCCATCGCCACGCACACCCTTGATTGCTTTTTCATTTGTTGTTCAAGTCTGATTCAAGCATATGACAAAGCGGGGTGTGGACCGATAGGGGCCGAAGCGTGCACTCTCAAAAAGAGGGTCATCCCCGAATGGCACAATAAGGCCGTGACACTCTCCACGTCGCTTGCCTCCCTGCCGGCTGGACTGCTCGGGCGTATCGTCGAGCGTGCGTTAGGCCTCGAACGCGATCCCCTGGCGGTGCTGGTCTCGGGTAGCTATGCCACCGGCCGGGCTGAGCCGAGCAGCGATCTCGATCTCATGCTGCTGGTAGATCGCGAGCTAACCGAGGGCCATCGCACCTGGTTCGAGGAACGGCCCGGTCGCCCCCTGCATGTCTCCTGCGGTTGCAAGGTGCTCGACCAGTGGATTGAGAACGGTCGCGAACCTGCTGGATGGTCGCTCGGCTTCCCCACGGAAGAGACGGTGACCGTGCTGTGGGCGACGGATACCGGCCGCCGGCGCCTGGACGATCCGCCCACGGTGTACCGCCCAGCGGGCCCCCCAGAGCTGGAAGACTTCGTCGAGAGCGCTTCCAAAGCACAACGGGCTCTGGCCGCCGGCGACGGGGCGGGCGCCCGCTGGCACGTCCATGATATGGCCGCGTATGCGTCAACCCTGCTGGTCCCGCTCAACCCACCGCGGCGGGTTACCGACCGGCGTGATGCGCTGGCTGCCGCCCTGGCATTGCCGCTGGCGCCACGGCACTACGCGGCCGATCTCGCCACCTGCCTGGCCCTCGACTGTGTCGCCGGCCAGACACTCGCGGTGGCAGCCCTTCGTCTCCCACGTGAGCTGCTAGCCTTCCTGCGCACGCGGCAGCCGGACGTCGATCCACAGCCCTGGATCTCCCGGTATCTGGCCGATGCCTCCCTGGAGCGGCATCTGAACGCCATCGAGGAACCGCTTTGATCTGGGGAATACGCACTCGAAGCGCATGACGGCGCGCAGCAGGATAGTATGGCCCTGGAGGTGCTCATGAGCGACAAGCGGAGCAGTACGGATAGCAGCCCATCGGTGGAGGAAACACGCGAACTTTGGGACCGGAAGGCGGCGTTTTGGGACGACCGTTTTGGCGAGGGGAACGAGTTCCACCGGCTGCTGATCGAGCCGGCGGCGCTTCGGCTGCTGGATATACAGCCCGGCGAGCGGGTCCTCGATATCGCCTGCGGCAATGGCGCTCTGTCCCGCCGGCTGGCAGGCTTGGGCGCTCAGGTGCTGGCCTTCGACTTCAGCAGCGTCTTTGTAGAGCGGGCCAGGGCGCGGAGCACCGCGTTGGCCGGCCAGATTACCTATCAGGTGGCCGACGCCACCGATTGCGATCAACTGCTGGCCCTGGGCGAGGGTAGGTTCGACGCGGCGGTGGCGGGCATGGCGCTGATGGACATGCCGGCCATCGCGCCCCTGGCGGAGGCCCTGACTCGGCTCCTGCGTCCGAATGGGCGCTTCGTGTTTACGGTGGCGCACCCCTGCTTTAACTCCAACGCAGTCGCCATGCAGGCCGAGACCGAGGAGCGCGAGGGCCGGCTAGGGATCGTCCACGCCATGAAGATCACCGGCTACCTCGATGTTCCGCCCGGTATCGGGGCCGGCATGCCCGGCGAGCCGAACCCACACTATTACTTCCACCGGCCGCTCTCTCAGCTCCTGGCGCCATTCTTCAACGCAGGATTCGTGCTGGACGGCCTGGAGGAGCCGGCCTTTCCCCAGATCGATGACGCCCGTCCCCTCTCCTGGGCCAGCTATCATCAGATTCCGCCGATATTGGCCGTGCGTCTACGCCGTCAGGGTCCCTTTGGCGCAGAGCGGCAAGGGTGAAACATGTTCTTCCTCTGATCGCGCTCAGATTCTAGCTGATGCATTCGGCGGGGTATGATCGTACACCAGGTACCGGGAGGAGACGATGTTTGGGCCGGCACTGCGCGGCGACAGGATCAGTCTGGAGCCGCCGCGACGCGAGGATCTTTCGCTCCATCGGGCCTGGCACGCCGATCTCGAAGTCTTCCGCTACCTGGCCCCACTGCACGGTCCGTCCACGCCGGCCCAGATGGAGCACGACTACGAGGAACTAGCGACCTGCGAACGCACGATTGCGTGGGGCATTGCGCGCGAAGGGCAGACTATCGGCGCCGCCTTCATCGTCGGCATCGACTGGATGAACCGGCAGGCCGAAACGACGCTGATGCTGGGTGACCGTTCGGCCTGGGGCCAGGGCTATGCCACGGAAGCGGTGCAGCTGCGCACCCGCTGTGCCTTTCAGGAACTGGGCCTGGAACGGCTGGAGAGCAATTCCGTGGCCGACAATATCCGCATGCACCGCGCCTTGGAACGCTCCGGCTACCGCAATATCGGGCGCAAGCGCCACTGCTTCTACCGACACGGCAACTGGCACGACCGCTTCATGTTTGAAGTACAACGCGAGGAGTGGCTGGCCGAACACGACTAAATGGGTACGGTCGGTCCGCGGTCCGTCACTGTGAACAGGACCGGCACAGATGTTGCCAGGAGTATAAGACAGGTGCGTTGCAGGGTAACAAGCCCACATCTACTACCGCGATGAAACAGAGAAAGAGAGTGATCCAGGATGGCGAAAATCAATCCAATTCAGGTTCAGAAGTATCTCAGCGGGGTCGATTACCCAGTGGGAAAGCAGGATCTGCTCAAGCGTGCCGAGCAGAACGGCGTGGACCAGGAGGTCCGCTCGGCACTCGAGCAGTTGCCCGACGAGTCATTCCAGACGCCGGCTGATGTCAGTAAGGCGCTCGGCAAGCTCGAGTAGCGACCCCGGCATCGAGGCCGCTTCAGCCGTCCACTTGGCGCTGAATCTCCCGCAACCGTTGTGCGATCTGCTCGGCGCGCTGGGTGCGGCCACGGCGACGGGTGACCTCGAGTTGCAGGTCCAGCGGCGGTACCCGGAGTTGGTAGTTTCGCCAGTTGATGGTCTCCAGCCGTCGAGCCGCGCTGGGGCCGAAATCGCTGGGCAGCGGCGTATCGGCCCGCTCATTGACCTCGCCGACCCACTCCAGGGAGGCGCCCATAAACGACCGCCCAAACCACTCGGCGATCCAATCGGGGGTACGAGACGTGGGTTGAACTAGGCAATTCAGCAAGAGTTCATCCAGTGCCTGCGCCCCTGCCGCGTCTGTCGCCAGGTCGATATCTCCCGGCGCCACATCGAGGCCACGCACGGCAAGCGCCGCGCTCCCTACCAGGTACCAGGTGATCGGGCTTCCGTCCACGATTCGCAAAAAAGCGAGGAGCGCTTGATCCCAGGGGATGGGCAGCTCGCCGGCGCGCTGCAGGATGAGCGATTCGGCGCTGTCCGCGAAGTTGCGGTAAATTCGGTCGAGATGCGGGCTATCGTTTGGTTCGAGACAATCAAAAGCGCCTTCCCTCTCCGTCCACCCCAACTGCCGAGCTACATCGTGATAACGCTGATCGAGATCCACAATCAGGAAGTGTTCCCGGTTGTCGATGGTTCGTCGTTCGGTTTCCATGAGTGCTCCTGTGTGGCTTCAGCCCTTCTTCCCCCAGAGTCCTCCGTTCAGCTCCATCCCGCGCTCCTCCAGCGAGGTCCGCACCGCCTCCGCCTGGTCCTCGCGGATCATGGCCAGGGTGGGCGCGTTGGGCAGGGGCTGCAGGGCGCGCTTGAGTTCGCGTTCTGCCAGCAGGTCCGCCATGATCTCCGGCGTCTCCACCTGGAGGAGCAGGACCCGATCCAGCGCACCTCGGCCCCAGGCCTTGGCCCAGCGCTTCACCAGCGCCACCACCTCGGCCGGCAGCGGCCCGATGTGAAACCGCTGGAGCACGGCAATGATGGCGTCGGGATTGCGACCGCTTCTGGCTCCCTGTCGCAGGCTGGCGCGGGTGAGGAGGGCGGCGCCGTCCGGCGCCACCTCTATAAAGGAAGCGAGTTGGTGGCGAACATGGATGCTGGGCAGGTGTTCACGGAAGGTGATGCGTCCCTCGGTATCCACCGTCAGCAGCGGGCGCTCCTGGGTATCCTTCCCCTCACTCAAGGCTGGTAGCGGCCGGGCCCTGGCCGGATCGGCGTTTACGAACGCACTATAGAGCGCGTCGAGGTGACGCGCTGGAACCAGGGCGGCGGTGGGTGCGATGCGTCTCCCCAGGGAGGCGCCAAGTTCTGGATCGGCATAGAGCGCATCGAGCGCCTGCTCGTCGATGGTCTGCAGGAGTGGGGTGGCCCGCCGTATACGGATTCGATCGTGCTGGCTGCCCCAGTCCTCCAGCGAGCGCCGTATGTTCTGTGGCACCGGCGCGGCGCTGACCTGCTCCAGAAAGGTTAGGATCGCCGCCACATCCATGCCGCCGCGCTGCGCTGCATACACCGATTCACGCGTCAGGCGATATTCCACCACCTGCTCGGCACGGACCCGCTCGGCCAGCCGGTCCAGGGTAAAGAGCACGTCCTCGCCGGTCGGCTCAAAGGCGAAGACTTGAAAGTTTGGCTGGACCACCACGTGCGCTTCGAGCTCGACGGATGAGGGTGTTTCTCCACGCAGCAGCATCGCGCCCTCGACAGTGACGCGAAACACAGAGGGTTGCTCACCCTCTGCAGAGAGACCCAGATCCACCATGCCGAGCCAGTACACCGCCTCGGTCACCACCACCCGGATAAACTCGCCCTCGACGTCATTCCAGCCCACGGCCTTCCGGTCCGGCCGCTCGAACCGCAACCCCAATTGGTTTTCGCCGCTATACACATTCGGCTGGTAGTTTGACGGATAGTAACACCGTTCGCTGGCCCAACTCCGCGAAAAGAGAAACTCAAAGGCACGGTTTCGCAGCCGTTCGATGAGATGCGACAGCGCGATCCACTCACCTGCCGGCAGTTCGATCAACTCGGCCAGCACGCGCTGCCGCGCCGCTACGACTATCGCGTCCTGCAGGTTGGTTCGAGGCGAGATGGTCAGGTCCCTAAGGCGCGTCAGTTCCGACCAGCGCGCATTTTTCCGATACGTTTCATAGAGCTGGCTCCGCCGCTGACCACGCGGCCCGGCGAGGAAGCCGGCGGCGCCAGCTCCCAACATCAAGCCACCCGGCGCCTGGACCAGCAGACCCAACTCCTGCGCCAGCGTGCGCAAGAGCGGCAAGCGGCCCAGGTCGCCTTCCACCTGCACTTTAGCGGCGCCCTCCGGCAGGCGCAGCGCCTCGTCGATCCGCACCAGCGCGCGCTTCAGAATCTGGCCTCGGATGGTGAGCGGAATCGGCTCGTCTCGGGCAAAGCTGAGGATGATATAGATGTCGCGCAGCAGCGTGTCCGGGTCGGCGGGCCGCATGCTGGGCGGCGGCGGGGCGGTTTCAATCGGCATGGTGACCGGCGGCAGGTGCTCGAACACGGCGGTGGGAATGAAGAGATACTCGGCCGGCGCCGTGAACTCGACATTTGACCGGGAGGTTCCAATCCCCGTGCTAAAGACCACGCCGGAGACGCTCAACCGGGCCAGAATATCCTCGAACTTTCTCGAGTCAGGCCTGGTTGGAGAGCCCCGTTCCGGTGAGTAGCTCCAGGAACTGCGCGCAGGTGGCGGATCGATCTTCTTCTGGGACGCCAACTGATCGCGAAAGACCGAGGTGGTGACCTCGCCGCCCCGCAGAATCAGCAGATCCAGAACCTCTCGCTGGTGCGGTTCCAGTTCATTGAGCGCGGTGGTAATGGTAACGGGGTCGTACAACCGTTTGGCGAGAAGCGTGACCAGCTTTGCTTTGCTCAGCCCCTTGATCTCGACCCCTCGCCACCGCCCCATCTGCTGGAGGGAAACCAGACCGTATTTTTCAAGAAGCGTGGCCGCCGGGAGGGATCGCAGTACTGGGGTGGTCATGCCTCTTCCACCACGCGCGGCGTATAGCCAAGCCGCGTCAGCTCCTCCACCAACTCGTCGACTCGCGCCGAATCAATCGCCACCAGGCGCGGCGAAAAGGTATGCAGCACCGCCTCCCGGAGCGAGCTGGCGGCCAGCAGTTCTCGGAGGAGGAGATCGTCGCCCAACTCCACCAGGGTCACCTCGTCGTACAGGCGAATCGCGCCGTAGCTCTCCCACCAGCGCTCCAGGATCGCCTGCACCGCCTCCGGCAGGGTACCGCCGGCGCGCTCTTCCAGCAGCGCTATCAGCTGTGGCCCCGATGCGCCGCCATCAAACGCGCGTTGCACGCCTTGCGCGGTGAGGCGATAGCGCAGTCCTTGGGGCGAGGCGCCGGCCATGGCGCCAATGGCGGCCAGAGTAGAGTGGATTCCGCTATCCAACGTATTGGGCGGCACGGTAACCAGCGGCGTGTGCGTGCTGGGATCAATCTCCAGCAGCAAGGGCGGCGCGTCGTCTGGCCGCTCCAGGGGCGCCGGGCGCTCACCCAACAGCGCTGCAGACGGATGCACCCGAAAGGCCACCGGCTCGCCATGGCGAGTACCAACCTCAATCAGTCCCAGCCAGCTCATGGGTCCGGTCAGGATAGTTCGTACCAGCTCTGCCCACACCCGGCGCCAATCCTCCGGTTGCATGAGATCGAAGCGGTGAGAGGAGCCAGGGCGCGAGAACCACCAGCGCGGCCCACCATACAGATTCGGGTTGCCGAGCAGGTCCGGCGCCAGCTTCCGGCATAGTATGAGGAGGGACTCGACGCTATACCACTCCGTTTCGGGCGGGAGATAGGCGACGATTCGCGCCACCAAGGCGCGCACCGCGCCAGCGTTCGGATGCGTCGCGGCCCAGTAGGTCTGTCCCTTCAGTGAGTAATGGAGAGCAAGCGGTCCCTTCTCACCCACGATCATGCCCAGTTCCAGGAGGTCCTGAGCGTCGAGCCAGGCAGTGCTGATGACATCCATCCGCTGGTCGGGGGGAAGCGAAAAAAGGGTGCGCAGGAGATCCTCACGGATAGTCAGAACGTAGCCGGGCGGTTGGTCATAGGCCTCGACGATGCCGAGCCTGAGCAATATCCAGAGCGAGAAGTCGATCATAGCCGGCGTCTGACCGGTGAGTTCCTCCAGCCGCCGCAGGTCGTCGCATGCCGTGAACAGGGCAGGCCGCAGCGCGCGCACGCTCTCACTCTGGTGGCCGGACGCGGACGAATCGGGCTGCGCTAGCCAGCCACGCGGGAGTACCGCATGCACTTTCTCCTGAGCCGGCATCGGCTGGACGCCGATGCGTCCCTGGGTCAGCTCATATCCGATAATCTGGCACACTTCCGTCACACCAAGCTTTGCCGGCGGCGGTATCACCGACCGCACGGTTGACGACATACCGAGCAGCACGCCGCGCGGTGGAATGGCGGCTGCTACCGCGTACGGTACCCAGCAGTTGGCGGCATCGCTGGTATACGTGTCAGTGCGAACCACCAGAGCGAGGTCGGCCAGAGTCTCCAGGGCAGAGAAGTGCTGTGCCGAGGGCTTCGCCGCCAATCCCAGCGTCGAGCAGGCGCGAATGATAGCGGCCGCGGTGGTGCCCGCGCCGCTCACGGCGCCGAGCAGGTTCGCCACCTCCAGGGTCAGCCTCTCATCATCTCCCAGGGTGGTGATGGTCGCCTCGATCCCCGCCGGCTCGCTGAGCAGCCTGGCCAGCTGCGCCACCATCTCCACCTTGTTCTTGCCTACCACGCGCACACCGCGACGGCTCGCGAGGGCGCGCAGGTTCTGCATGGTCACTGGCTGGAGCAGCCTTGCGTACTCCTCCTCAGGCGTCACTCCCTGTTCTGCATATGGCGCGGCCAGTTCGAGATCCTCCTCCTCGCCGTCGAAATAGTCGAACTCTCCAGCGCGTGACTCTCGGTCGAGGGTGGGAGAGCGTTCCTCGACTATCTCCCCGAACGAGTCGCGGGCGCGCAACCAATGGAGCAGCAGCGCGGCGGCGTGCCGGCAAAACGGGCCGGAACGACAGGTACACTCCGACGTCAGCTGTCCGCCGCCGGCCTTGACCCGCGCCACATCGACGCGCTGCCAAGTGCCCAGCACCTGGGCGCTCAGTCCCTCGTGCTCGATACCTGGCGCGAATACATGCCCTTCCCGTTGCGACGCGTCCCCGCGGGCGTAGGCGCCCTCGCCACACAGCCGCCGAACATCTGCTTCCGAGACTGCGACTGAAAAGCCTGGCGCTGCCGGGGGCGGCGCCTTACGCGGCACCAGTTACTCTCCGCCCGAGGCGCGCACCAACGTCAAATGTCCACGCTGCCGCTCAGGTTGACCGGACGGCGCCAGCGACTCGACGGGACATAGCTCATCCGCGCGAACCGTGGGACGGTAGCCATCCAGCTCATCCTCATGGAGGATTTCGTAGCCGTAGCCCTGCTCGGTGAGAAACATCTGGCGATTGGCGGCGAACTCCTGATCGCGGGTATCGCGCGTCACCAGTGAGTAGAAGTGGGCCAGGTGGCCGTCGCGCTTGGGACGTAGGATGCGCCCTAGCCGCTGCGCCTCCTCCTGACGGGAGCCAAAGGTGCCTGAGATCTGCATGGCCACGTTGGCATCCGGCAGATCGATCGAGAAGTTGGCCACCTTGGAGACGATCAGCAGGCGAATCCGCCCCTCGCGAAAATCGGCGTACAGTTTCTCGCGGTCACGGGTCACGGTCTTGCCGGTGATCAGCGGCGCGTTATAGCGCTCGGCAACGGCGTTGAGCTGATTGAGATACTGGCCGATAATCAGTATTTGGTCTCCCTCGTGCTTGGTTAGCAGTTCGTCCAGGATATCCATCTTGCGGGGGTTCTCGGCGGCAATCCGGTACTTCTCGCGCTCCTCGGCCACCGCGTACTCCATGCGGCGCTCGTCTGGCATGGCAAGCCGAACTTCGTGGCACAGGGCGGTGGCGATCCACCCCTGCTTCTCCAACTCACGCCAGGGGACATCGTATTTCTTGGGTCCGATCAGCGAGAACACATCGCCCTCGCGCCCATCCTCGCGTACCAGGGTCGCGGTCAGGCCCAGCCGGCGCCGGGCCTGAATCTCGGCGGTGACCCGGAACACCGGGGCGGGCAGCAGATGGACTTCGTCGTAGATGATCAGGCCCCAGTTGCGCTCGTTGAAGATGGCGAAGTGGGGGAACTCATCGGTGCGGCGCTTTCGATAGCTGAGCACCTGATAGGTGGTGGCCGTGATCGGCCGGATGTCCTTGTGTTCGCCGGTGTACTCGCCGACCATCTCGCGCGGCACGTGAGACTTGTCGATGATCTCCTCCAGCCATTGCCGGGCAGCCACGATCGATGGAGTGAGGATCAGGGTATTGCACTGCAATTCGTTCATGATTCCCAGGCCAACCATGGTCTTGCCGGCGCCACAGGGGAGTACCACCACCCCACTCCCGCCGTGCGCGGCGCCACCCGCGTGGAACACGGCCACGGCGTCCTCCTGGTAGTGGCGCAGGGCGAAGGGCTCGTCCTTTGACGCCGTGCGCTCCCGCAGCCGGATCTCCAGCGGCGCCCCGGTCACATAGCCCACTAAATCCTCGGGAGGATAGCCAAACTGGAGGAGCGCCTGCTTCACATGGCCGCGCTGCATTTCGTCGACAATGAGCGCGCCCTCGGGCGTGCGGCCCTGTATGTACGGGATGAGCCGCTTGTGATGTGCAATCTCGGCCAGGAGCGCCACGTCGTCCGACGTCAGCAACAGATTGCGTCCCTCGCCCTTGACCAGTTTGACGCGACCGTAGCGCGAGACATAGTCGTCGATGTCGCGCCGCACATTGTCGGGCAGATCGTACTTGCCGAACCGGTTCAGCCCCTCGACGATGCTCTCGGCAGTTATTCCAGACGCGGCTGCATTCCAGAGCGAGAGCGGCGTGATTCGATAGGTGTGGATATGCTCCGGGCTCTTCTCCAGTTCGGCATAGACCGCCAGGGTATCCCGTGCCTCGTTATAGAACGGGTTGTCCACCTCGACCAGCACGCTCTTGTCGCTCTGCACGATCAATGGAGCAGTAGGATTGTAGACCATGGTATTCCACCCCACAACCGGAGCGTATGCACGCTGTAGTACTCCATTCTACCGAATCAGGCGAATGGCCGGAAGCACCGCGCCGGCCAGACGCTCTGCGACCTCCAGTATCATGGGCGGCCTTCATGCCGCGGTCGGAGGCCTCTGAACGTGGCGTGGAACTTGATGTAGTTAAAGAAGATCGACCACACCCCTTGCACACAGGCGTATTGAAGACGATGAGACACGAAGCATGAGAGAGATCAACGAGCAACATCCGCACGGGGGCGACTGGCTGCGCGGCATCGTTTTCGGGCTGAACGACGGGCTGGTAACCACCCTGGTCTTCATCATGGCTGTCAGTGCCGTGGCCTCGAACCACCTGGTTTTGATCGCCCTGGGCGAGGTCGTGGCCGGCGGCATCTCCATGGCTCTGGGCGGCTACCTCTCCTCTCGCACCTCGCGTGACCTGCTCGAGCATCGCATCGCTACCGAGCGCCACGAGATCGCCAACGAGCCGGAAGAGGAGCGCGCCGAACTACGCACCATCTACGAACGCAAGGGATTGCGTGGCGTGATTCTCGATCGGGTGGTGGACGATCTTACCGCGGACGACGAACTGTGGCTCAAAGTACTGGTCAGCGATGAACTGGGCGTGGTGGAGGGAGAGCACGAGCGCCCCTGGCGGGAAGGCTTCCAGGTGGGCAGCGCCTTTGCGCTGGGCGGCCTCATTCCCACCATCCCGCTGCTGCTCTCCCTCCCATTTCCGCAATTCTGGGCATACGGTCTGACTGCGATCACCGCTCTGCTGCTGGGAGTGGTCAAGTCGCGTTACACCCAGACCGGCCCGGTTCGCGCGGGGCTAGAGTTCCTGGCCATAGTCACCGGCGGGACCCTGGCCGGCGTCGCCGTGGGTCTGCTCCTGCACGCGTTATAGGGCGGTGGCCCCCTCTCGCCCTACCCCTCCCCCTCGCGGGGGGGGAGGGGCGATACTCTGCCTCGGACGCGAACACCCACTGCTCGGGGAGCGCGCTTTCACTGGGAGACAGTCTATACTTCCCCAGATCGCAACAGCAACTCGTACTAGGGGGACTCACTGCCGCCATGCTGCCGCAGTACCGTGGCGATGTCGTCGGCGCCGGTCACCACGGCGAGTGCCAGTGGCGTCTTGCCCTCGAAATCGGGCGAGTTGACCGGCGCTCCGTGCGCCAGTAGCCATTCCACCATGGCGCAGTGCCCGTTACTCACCGCGCCATTCAGCGCCGGCCCCAGGCCCACATTGCCGCCGCCCGCCAGCACCGCTTCCGCCACCTCGACGTCACCGCTCAGCGCGGCGTGGAACAGCACGGAAAAACCGTGTACGCCCGGTCGCCGGGCCGACTCTGGATCGTTCTCGAGGAAGTGCGCCACATCCTCCCCGCGGTCCAGCATGGCAGCGGCATAGATGGTGAGCGGCGCTCCCTGAGCCAGGAGATAGCCGGTGATGTCACGCCGTCCCATATGTCCGGCTGCTTCCAGCGCGGTCTCGTTGAACTTCTCATACCTGCAATTCAGCAGGTCGGGATGCTGCTGGTGCAACTCCTGGACGCGCGCGAAGTTTCCATGCGCGGCCAGCACGAACTGCTCGATCAGTTCAGGCGCCGGCTCGGTTGTTTCGCGCTTGCTCATTGGCTCCAATGTGCGACCCTCTCCGTAATTCTTGGCCATCATGACGGGCATGATGATAATACTTAGCTTTGCTAAAGAAACTATAGTAAGTGGTGGAAAGAATAGCAAGTGAGCCGGATAGTATGGCCGTGGCCCATCAACTGCACTCGGCGGCAATTCATCTGCTGCGACGGGTACGCCGGCACGATCCGGATAGCGGGCTGAGCGCGGCGCGGCTGTCGGCGCTCTCGGTCATTGTATTCCGGGGACCGATCACGATGGGCGAGTTGGCCCGAGCCGAGCAGGTGCAGCTTCCCACCATCAGCCGGCTGGTGACCTCGCTGGAGCAGGAGGGATTGGTGTGCCGCGCAATCCCATCGTCCGATCGGCGCGTGGTCCATGTACAGGCCACCAGCCAGGGACGCCAGGTCTTGGCCGAGGCGCGCGAGCGCCGGATTCGAGATCTGGGCCAGCAACTTCAGTCCCTGCCGCCGCACGATCTCGACATGCTGCGCCGCGCCGCCGACATACTGGAACACCTGGCCGGGGCCACCGCCGACATGAAGGATTGAATTAGCACCAGGGATGGTACGCGGAAGGGCTACAAGAGAAGCGGCGCCACCATTCAGCCGCCCGAAGGCTCGTGCAAGGGCTTCCGAGTCGTGATCGAGCGGGGCAAGCGTCCGTTCGTCACGGAGTGGGCAGCCATCGACGTCACAATCACTCTCAGTGCCACGAAACGATCAGATGGCCGCCCGGCGAGAATTTTTGCACTCGTCTGCCCGCTTCCGTGACGTAGCTCTCACCGTGCCTATCGATCGCGAGACTGGCCGGGTACTTCAAGTCCCGCGCTGCACTTCCATACCTGCCCCGGCCTGCAAGCAGCACGCCGGAAGCTGTGAACTTTTCGATGCGGTGGTTCAACTTGTCGGCGACGTAAACATCGCCCCGACTGTCAATCGCTATCCCGCCTGGCTGATTGAACTGGCCCGGCATCTTCCCATGCCTCCCCCATTGGGCGAGTAGTTTACCCGTCGGAGAGAGCACCTGGACACGGTCGTTGCCGTCGTCCGTCACATACATTCTGCCTCGGCTATATTGTCGTGTCCATCGATGGCAAGTCCTCCCGGCTCATTGAACGTGCTGTAGGCGGACTGATCCAGACAATCGGTAGATTGTTGACTGAAGCAGAGGAGGAACGGTAGAAGGGGTGAAGGTGGTATATGATGACCCAACGCTAGGCCGTTCCCGCCGCACCTGGGCAAGGTCGACACCGGGGTGGTCTCGGTCACCAGCCTATGGGCCGACGAGCAGGTGTACTATCCACTGCATGTGCAGCCGGGTACCCTCTGGGTGTCGCCGGCCCACCACGTTGCCACGGGCAAGGCTGACCCGGAGTTCAGGACCAAGCTGGAACTGGCGCTGGAACTGGTGGATGCCGCGGTGCAGGCCAGGGTCCCGTTTCGGGCAGTGGTCGCCGACTGGTTCTATGGAGAGGATGAAGGACTCAAGCACGGCCTGCGAGCGCGAGGACTCGGCTACGTCCTGGCGCTCGAGTCACATGCCTGGTGGCGCCGAGAGGGGGACAGAGGGAGCCTTCGGGAGGTGGCAGAGGCGGCTGAATGGACGGATACGACATCTCCGGGCGAGTGGGTGCGCGTCATCCGCCAGTTCCGGGATGGACACACCGAAGACTGGTGGACGCTGGAGATCACGACTGGACCGTGTGGCGGCGAGCGGGTGGAGCGCGCCGTGGTGGTCACCACCGATCCCACGACCTTGCCGGAGCGCACGACCTGGTATCTGGTCACCAACCTGCCGGCTCCAGAGACGGCGCCGGCCCACTGCTCCTCCCCCACCACCGACGAGGTGGCGGGGCGGGAAAACAATCAGCGCCAGCCCGGTCGATCGATCGTTACCCCCGGCGCCGGGGGGATTATCCCTTCGGACCCTGCCCTTCAAGCTCGATGCGGAGACGGGACGGTCTCCCGCCACCAGTGGCGACGGGAGACCGATCGACGATCGAGATGGGTGGTTCTTTACGTGTTCAGTGGGCCGGGATCATGACGCTCCGGCCGCCGGTCAGGATCACTTGCAGCCGCGACGAGCCATGAGGCGTGGCGCCGTAGTGGTACCGATACTCGCGCCCGGCATGCACCCGGATGACCTTCCCGTTCAGCCGCTGTGCACCCCTGTACAGGTTGAAGCCGGCAACACCCCTGGTGGCGCTCATGCGCCAGGTAAACAGCAGGGTGTGGGCTGCGTGGATCACGCTGAACGATGCCACCAGGGACGCGGTAGGAGAGCCTACCAGCGATCCAGTGCCGCCGAGCGCGGCGTACAGACGTTGCGCGTCGGCCTGCAACACGTTCGCCGTCGCTGCCGTGACGTGGGTTCCCGACATCGAACTGACCAGCGCGGCGAAGGTGTGCAGTTCGGTCAGGGCCAGGGCGGTGTGGCCGGATGCGATATCCGACTGAATCGCATCGAACTGCCGCGTCAGAACCGAGGCCAGCCCGCTCTTGTTGATGCCGGCTGAGGCCAGCGCGGCACTCACGATCTGGGCCATGGTTTGGTAGACGACGGTACTGCTGCGGTTGGTGGTAACCGCCCCGGTGAAGTCCCCGTTATTGGTGGGGAAGTAGACCGTGCCGGAGGGATCGATGACCGTTGTCGGGAAGCTGTAGCTGTGGGTGGTGCCGTACGGCACTTCCACGTTCGTATCGGGCAGGGTGACCGCAGCGCCATCCAAGGTAGCCCGGTGCGGTGCTGTGCTGGGGAGACCCTGCTCGGCGAGCGTCAGCAGCGGATCGATTGTTAGCGTTCCGGGTGTGTTGGTGATGGAGTAGTTCGGGTCCACCTCCCCGGCGCAGATCAGGGCATTCGGATAGACCCCTGGGGCGGTGGTCGTGGTGACGTTCGTGCCGTTCACGATGGCGAAACACGTCGGCAGGAGGTTCGGAAAGGTCGCCAGGGTGCCGGCTGAATCACCGGCCACCCAGCCGGAGCCGGTCCAGGTGTCCCTGGGGAGGGTGCCGTACGGTATGGTCTTGTTGTCGGTTTTGATCGTAAGGGGGGCGGGTGTGACGGTGAGCGTGCCGTTGGTGTACGAGATGGCATAGTTCGGGTCTTTGACACCGCCGCAGGAGGTGGCATAGGTGCCCGCAGGGAGGACACCGGTGAGTGGCCTGGCGTTCGAGTCGACGACCGCGCAGCCGCCGGGGGCAAGCGGCGAAGCGAGAGTACTGGCCGGCTGCAATGTCTGGGGACCCTCACCGGCGATAAAGCCGCTGTAGGTTGGAGCGAGTATGGTGAACGTCCCTCCATAACGGATGGAGGCGGTCGGTGCAGTCACCATCAGCGGGACCGGCCGAATGGTGACGGTAAAGGTGGTCGAGGAGGTCAGCCCAAACGCGTCTGTGCTGTCCAATTGGACCGTAAAGGTCCCGACGCCCCCGAAGTTATGCGTCACGCTATTCCCGGTGGCGGTGGCATTGGCCGGTTGGAAACAGAGTGGCTGAGTGACGGGGCACTGGGTCTGGAACTGCCAGTGGGATGTGATTGGGCTTCCCTGTGGGTCTGAGCCGGCATCGGTGAAGGTCAGGGTGCTGCCGTAGTCGAAGGTGCCGGTGGCGGAAGCGCCGGAAACCGCAACGCCATTCACCGTAGCGGCTGCCACGGGAGGCAAATTGTCATGGGTCTGGGCCGTCTGTATAGCCCCGACATCCGTCAGGTACAACAGTTTGTTGTCCACGTAGCACTGGTTGCCTTGCGAACAATCGGGCACCTGCGATCCCTGGGCAGCGGGGTCGGTGATGATGAACTGGTGGTCCGGAGCGACCGAGGCGGAGGCCCGCTTGTTGGACCAATCCAGATAGTCGAGCGAAAAGGAGAGCTGCGGAGTACCGCCCGCCTGGGTGGTGACGAACCAGCCGTTGTCCAGGTAGGTGCTCTGCGTGCCGCCGTCCCACGTCTTTGAGGTCAGCGTCTGCGTATAGGTGCTGGGCGACGAGACGATGAGATTGAAGCTCGGAGCATCCTGCTGCAGGGACGGGGCCGGCGAGCCGGGAGTGAAGTCCGGCGAGGTCTGATCGATGAAGAGGCTATAGAGTTGCTGTAACCCCTCCTTGGTCTTGATGGATGCACCGAGGTCAGGCGACGTCATCTGCGCGTAGGTGACTGCCTTGTTCAGCTCCCCCGGGACCTTGTTGCCGTTGACCACGTGGATAATTTGCATAATGCCGACGACAGCTGCGAGCAGCGGAATTGCCACCACGGCGGCTACTCCGGCCGCACCCGCGCCAATGCCCAAGGCATAGGGAACAATGGCGTCGATGAAGGCTTGGGTGAGCGACGCGATGCCGAGGCTGAGACTGACGCCGACCGCAGTGGCCACTGCCGTCGTGCCCAGTGCCGCGCCCAGGCCAATGATCTTTTGGGTTGTCTCAGCCGTGGTCTTTTGCGTGGTCGGGTTGTCTGCCGGGCCGAAGAAGTCCGCTCCCCCCCATTGCTCGAAATCCTGCGAGGAGGGCGTAGAAGGCGAGGCGAGGAGCGTCGACAGCGGCACGCCGCATCCCGATGGATCGGGCACGTACTTCGGGAGCTGCGTCGGCGGCTGGTAGTAGCAGGGGTTGCCTGCCCACTTGGTGAACTCGTTCTGCGCGTCGGTCGCGACGCCGACGTTCGCACGTTGGACCAGCCCTTGCATCCACGAGTACAGCGCAGCTTGATCCGTTGTGCGGCTGGCTGCAGGGGTGGTGATGTCCTGGAGCAGCAGGGCCCACATGGCTGCTCGCACATCAGGGGAGGCCCATTCCAGGGTTCGGTGGTAATCGTAGGTCACGCCATGAACGGTATCCACCTGGGCCACGGCCTCCTGGCCCAGGCCGATAAACGCGGTTTCCACGGCATCGGTATCCAGGGTCGGATCCTTGACCAGCACGGCATGATTCGGCTGATACAGCCCTAGTCCGACGACACTGATCCCGGCGGCGTGCGCCGTGGTGGCCCCCAGCGGAAACAGACGGATAAGGAGGAGCAACGAACACGCGATCGACATCCTCGAAAACACGACGTTCATGCGCCCGTTGCTCTGCGCCACTCGCCTGGGGCGGCGCAATGTATCTCCTCGGGCGCCATTCGCCGCTCGTATACCACCGGGGGCAGCCTGATAGTCTTGTGGATCGTGCCGCCGGGAAGTGGGCGTACCCTGTTCCAACTCGCTCATTGCATCTCCCTCTCTCACTTGGGTTCCAACATCGGTCCCCTGCCATGCGGCAGGCGAGTGCGCCCAGAGGGCGCTTAGCCGTCCTATCCCCAACTCCAGGCCTTTCCAACCCATGCCATGTGTGCCACGGCCACCGCGTGCACCAGGTCGAGCCGTGGCATTACCGCCAGCTGCTGGAGCAAGCCCAGCAGGTCCGCTTGCGACCACATGCGCACGATTCGCTCTCCTTCGAATCCGGTGATCACTACTCCCGTTACCGTAGCCGTTCGGCCGGGAGGCGCCAGGCCCAGCAGCGTCCCTCGAAAGGTGCCATGCACCGAGAGGCGGGTGACGACCGTGTCCCCCTCGCAGATCTGTTCCTCTACCGTCCAGCGCGCATCGGGCACGATGTGCTGAACCAGCAGGAGCAGGGCGCGAAGTTGCTCCAGGGCCGTAGCGCCAACGACGTCCGGTAACACGGCCAGATTCCCCCGATTGCAAACCTCCTCCAGGAGGCGGCGCACCCGTGTTGCCGATTGGGCGCAGTGCTCGGGCGATATCATCTCATCTCCTTGTGCGGGTGCCGTGGCAGGCGCTGCCCGCGCCGCCCCACCTCGCTCTTTTAGTCTGCGCTGCGCATGAGTGGGATACCACACAGAGAGGACACGTTTTGCCCACGTTTTCGCTCTCCCGTGTGTCTACGCCGCGCTACTATCTGGTAAAGACAATTCGGCCGGAAGGGTAGCATGACGACAGGACATGCCGAGGATTTCGGCTCGATCCTGCGACGCCATCGTCGAGCGGCCGGGCTCACCCAGGAGGATCTGGCCGAGCGCGCCACTCTCAGCGTGCGCGGCATTCAGGACCTGGAACGAGGCGTCAGCCAGTCTCCCCGGCCGGCGACCGTTCAGTTGCTGACGCAGGCACTGCACCTCTCGTCCGAGGAACGCGCGGCGCTACTCAGGGTCGGAGATGCGCAACCGGACACGATCGTGCTGCCCGCCGGACCGATTCGTGGACAGTCGCCCGGCTTGATCCCGTTGGTGGGCCGCGCTGCGGAGCTGTCCCTGCTGGACCAGTTTTTGCTGCGCGACGATGCTGGGGTCCAACCCACGCCGCTCTTTCTGCTGGCCGGCGAGCCGGGCGTCGGTAGCGGAGTGATCAATGCGGTCACGCACGGGGAACTGAGCACCAACGCCCAGGTAGTGGCTCCGGCGCTGCTGGTCATGGCGCTGATCTATTCAATCGGGCCGATCTCCGGCGCTCACCTAAACCCGGCCGTCACCCTGGCCTTTGCCGTGCGCCGCGATTTTTCCTGGGTGCGCGTCGTCCCGTACCTCGTGGTGTAGTTCCTGGGCGCGATCTTGGCAGCAGCGTGCTACGCCAGCTGTTCGGCAACGCCGGGCATCTGGGCGCCAATCTGCCCCACCATAGAGCGGGAACATCGATGGCGATGGAGTGCGTGCTGACCTTTCTGCTGGTGACCGTCATTCTCGTCACCGCCGCGAACGCCCGGACCGTGGGTCACAACGCGGCGCTGGCCGTGGGCGCCATGATCGCTCCGGACGGCCTGTTCGCCGCGCCGATCAGCGGGGCGTCAATGAACCCGGCACGATTGCTCGGTCCGGCGCTGGTTTCCGGGCAGATGGTCGATGCCTCGATCTACGTCATCCGCCCTCTGGTCGGTGCAGCTATCGCCGTGGCCATGGCCCGGGCGCAGCGCGGAGAGAACAGCCCGGATGCGAGGGAGGCCGCTTCGGGGGACGGGTAGACGCTCTGCGGTGGCATGGATCGTGCCGTTGTATTCCCCGGCACGGTAGGCCCTGGCCCGATTGCTCCAGGTCTCCTGGCGGGAGAACAGCGCGAGTGCCGGCTGCAGGACGATTGGCAGTGGAGAGAATCGATGGAACTTGGCGGATTGCATCATGTGACGGCGGTTTCTGGGAGCGGGCCGCGGAACCTGGCCTTTTATACCGGTGTCCTGGGCCTCCGGCTAATCAAGAAGACGGTCAATCAGGATGTCCCTTCCACCTATCATCTCTTCTATGGGGATAAGGTTGGATCACCGGGCACCGAGATGACCTTTTTCGAGTGGCCCGATGTGCCGCCGCATGTTCCCGGCGTCGGCGATGTGGCTGCCATCGGCTTCGTGGCGCCGACGCGCGAAGCGCTCGACTGGTGGGCAGTACGCCTGCGCGAAGCGGGCGCGGAGTGCGGCGAGATCGAGGAACGGGCCGGGCGCGCGGTGCTGCCAACCCGCGACCTGGAGGGGCAGCGGCTGCAGCTGATCGTGGGCGAGAGGGCCGGGATCATTCCGCCGGAGAGGGGCCCAGTACCCGAGGAGATGGCCATTCGCGGGTTCGGAGCGGTGACCATGGTGGTCCGAGAGCTCCAGCGCACCGAACATCTGCTCACTCATATCCTCGGCTTTCGCCGCTCGGGCGAGTACACCCTGCCCTCGGGGGAGGCGGTGACGGTATTTGAGGTGGGGCCGGGAGGATTGGGCGCCGAACTCCACGTGGCGGTGCAGCCGGGCGGACGTCGTGCCCAGACCGGCATAGGCGGTGTTCATCACATCGCCTTCCGCACCCCGGACGATGCGCAGCATCGGGCCTGGCAGGAGCATCTCCAGTCCGCCGGCATCCCGGTCACCCCTGTGATCGACCGCTACTATTTTCGGGCGCTCTACTTCCGCGAACCGGGCGGCGTGCTGTTCGAGATCTCGACCGACGGACCCGGCTTTGCCACCGATGAGGATATCGAGCGCCTGGGCGAGCGCCTCTCCCTGCCACCCTTCCTCGAACCGCGGCGAACGGAGATCGAAGCAGTGCTGCCGCCGCTGGAAACCGTCGGAGCGGGTGCCCAGGGCTGACCGGGCGTAGCAATGGTGTGCGCGACGACCGGTCGAGAGATGCTGCACCCGCAAATATATCGGTGAGGGTTGGATGCAGTGAGCGCCAGGACGTGGCGGCCCGCCCGTTTCGTCCGGCGCTAATGCGACAATGCCACATGTTCGTTCTCCGCGGGTGACATGACGCAAAACGGACTTATCGGTTCGACGGCAATGCGCCGAGGGCACTTCCTGCTCGAGTCCGGCCATCATGGTGATCTGTGGCTCGATCTCGAACTGTTGTGCCTGCGGCCGAGGCAGATCGCAGGCTCGGTCGCGGCGCTCTCGGAGCAGCTGCGCGGCCATGCGGTGGATGCCGTCTGCGGCCCCCTCAACGAGGGAGCCTTCGTGGCGCTGATGGTTGCCTCCCAACTCGATGTCGAGTTCTACTATGCTGAGCGCTTCGAGCGTGCACCGAGCGACCAGCTTTTCCCCGCGGAATACCGCCTCCCACCGGGGCTCCGCTCCAGCGTCCACGGCAAGCGCGTGGCTATCGTCAACGACGTCATTAACGCCGGCTCGGCGGTGCGGGGCACCTACACCGATCTTCTGGCCTGCCACGCCGAGCCCGTCGCCCTGGCCTCACTGCTGGTCCTCGGCGAGTCGGCCGCGCGCTTTGCCGAGGAGAAGAACATTCCCCTGCTCAGCGTCGCCCAGCTCGCGAATCGCGTGTGGACCCCATCCGAGTGCCCCTTATGTGCGATCGGCACGCCACTGGATGATCCATACCATGCGCCAGCAGCGCGTTCCTGAGCGGCCAGCCAACGTGGAACACTTGCTGGCCGTCACGGTTGCCGAGCGCCCGGATCTACGCGATGCGGTCAGCAAGCTGCACGGCGAGGCATGGCCCGCCTTCCAGAGCCAGGGCGCGGCCGTGCAACGCTATTGGAACGCCCTGTACACTGACTACCCGGCGTTCCAATTCGCTCTCCTGAGCGATGGGGCTGGACCGGTGGCCGCCGGCAACACCGTTCCTCTCCGGTGGGACGGAAAGGTGGATGCTCTGCCGGATGGGTGGGACGATGCCGTGGAGAGCGCCTTTGCACCGCATGCTGGGGAAGGCGATACGCTCTGCGCCCTCGCTGCCGTGATTCACGCGGATCATCAGCGTGCCGGACTCAGTGCGTGCGTGATTGAGGAGATGAAGAACGTGGCGACGCGCCATGGCCTACGTCGTCTGATTGCACCGGTGCGTCCTACCTGGAAGGCCCGGTATCCCCTGACACCTATCGACCGCTACGCGACCTGGCGGAGACCGGATGGTACGGCCCTTGACCCCTGGCTACGCGTCCATCTCCGTCTGGGAGGTACTATTCTCCGCACCGCGCCCCGCTCGACGGTGATAGAAGGGACGGTCGCCCAGTGGGAGGAGTGGACGGCTATGAGCTTCCCCGATAGCGGCCCCTATGTCATCCCGGGAGCGCTCAGCCTGATCCAGATCGATACCGACGCTGACCGCGGCGTGTACGTGGAGCCGAATATCTGGGTGCTGCACCGATTACCGAACGAAGCTGCTGACAGCGCGGGGTAAGGCCCAATACGGTTGACGCGAGAGAATCGCGGATACCCCGCCAGGGAGTACACGCGGATGTCCGTCTTGCAGGGGCATCACAGTGGAGGGCTGGCTTCCCCACCCACACCTCCGAACGTGCTGGCCTGCGGGCCAGATCCGGCCAGGACGGCCGGGCTACCGGACATAGCCGGCACGAGAGTTGGGCGACCGGTACATCGTCACCGGCCGATAGCGGTAGGTAGCCCGCTCCCTTGTGGGCGGGATCGGCCCGCAGGCCGACACCACGGTTCCATCCGGCCAGGATTCTCGCCGCTGGGAGCCAGGGCGGCCAGGCTACGGGCACCGTGGCATACATCGACCTGAGAGCTGCTGAGGTCAACCGCCTTGAAGTAAAGCTCGGTGCCCAAGAAGGCTCCAGCTATGCGTACGAGACCTGCTGGGTTGAAGCACCGCTAGATCGGTGGCGGATCTTTGGAGGTAATCTCGAGCTGTCCGAGTTCGCCGTCGATCTCGGCGGCCAGCTCACGAAACACGCTGAGCGACACCTGTCCGCGCGCCAATGCGGCCCTCGCTGCTTGCTGCTGAATGCGCAGGAGTCGGCGACGCAATTCATGTTCTTGCTCCTGTTCCAGCACATCGCCGCGCGGCGAGAAGACGCCCAGCTCGCCCCGCAACTCCTGGCGTCGTTGCGCGTAGCCGGCCACGAGGCGGTCGGCGAGCGATGGATCGATTCCATCGGCGTGCCGCAGCGCCTCCACTTCACGGCTGGCCGCATCGATGGTGCGAAGCCGCCCAAGGGTGAGTTCAAGATCGTGGCGTGACACCTCCTCGGACCCGATCCCCAGACGTTCGAGCACCAGTCGCAGCGTTAACCCCTGGGTCAACAGGGTGAAGAGCACCACGCCGAAGGTGAGGGTCAGCAATAGATCGCGATTCGGCAGCGTGGCGGGAAGGCTGAGGGCGGCGGCGAATGAGACGGCGCCGCGTAAACCCGCCCAGGTCAGGATGGTCGGCCAGCCGCGAGGCAGCGGCTGGCCGATGCGGGCCAGGAGAACGTGTACGGCCCACACCACCACGGCCCGGACCAGCGTGACTGACACGATTGCGACCAGCAGAGGCCACCACACGCCACGGCCCAGGTGCGAGGAGGTGGCTTCCCCGATGGGACGGAGGGCCAGCCCCATCAGCAAAAAGAGGAGGGAGTTTGCCAGGAAGTCGAGGAACTCCCAGGTGGCGCCCGCCTGGAGGCGCGTGGTGGGAGACATGACATCCATGCCACGAACCCCGAACAGTAAGCCTGCCGCGACGGTCTCCAGCGGTCCTGATAGCCCGAGATGGCTGGCAACCAGATATCCACCGTAGGCGATGATTAAGGTGAGCGTCATTTCCAGCAGAGCATCGTCGATCCGCTGGATGGCAGTACTGCCTACTAGGCCAATGGCCACGCCCAGTGCCAGGGAGCCTGCCAGGCTGACCAAGAAATGCTCAATGGTAGAGCCGGCGTTCACGGTGTTCGCGGTGGCGACTCCCAGCATGGTCGAGAAGAAGACCAGCGCGGTACCGTCGTTAAACAGGCTTTCGCCGGTCACGATGGCGGCCAGACGACGCGGCGCCCCGAGTTCACCGAAGATGGCAATGACCGCCACCGGATCGGTCGCGGCCACGATGGCGCCAAAGAGGAAGGACGCGGACCAGGCGAGACCGGTGGTGAGGTGAAGCGCCGCTCCCACCAGCCCAGCCGTGGCCAGGACTCCCGGTACGGCCAGGAGAGTGACCGGGGTGAGGGCGGAACGCAGGTCGGTAAAGTTGAGGTTGTAGGCGCCGTAGAAGAGGAGGATCGGTAAGAAGACGGTGAGGATGATGCTCGGGGTCAGGGTGAAGCGGGGAGCATCGGGCAAAAAGGCCAGCGCCAGTCCGGTGAGGACCAGCGCAACCGTATAGGGGAGGCGCACAAAACGAACGGCGGCGGCGACGACTGCCACCAGGATCACGAGTCCCAGGAACGCCTCGACTCCCGCGCCACCAACTCCTGTCATCCCTCTCCTTCATCTGTCCGACGGTGTGCCCCACTGTGAAATACTACCCAAGTATCCCCGACCGTGACCCACGGGCAGCGGTGGTAGTCGTGACCGCTTCTACAATTCCCCCTTCTCTCCGCCGGGGAGTCGTGCGAGCCAGGGGAACGCCAGCAGCGTTCCCAACCCTGCCAGCAGCACGGTCTGTCGGAGCCCTACCGCCTGACCGAGCGCGCCGCCCAGCAGCGCCCCAACCGGTCCCACGCCCCAGGTCGCGAAGCGCGACGTGGCATTGACGCGGCCAAGCAACTGCTCCGGCGTGCGCGTCTGCCGGAGCGTAACGGCATTGATGGCAAAGATCACTGCGCCAAACTCCACTATCGCCTCCGCGCCAGTGAGGATCGAAGCTGCCACCAGCGCCGGTCCACCGGCGGCAGCGATGAGGATCTCAGCCAGTGCGGCGAGAATCACCGCGGCTGTCAGCGTACGGCCCAACCCCACTCGCCGGGTAATCGGCCCAACCAGCAGCGCGCCCAGCAAGCCGCCCACTCCACCGAGACCAAAGACCAGGCCAATGGCGCCGGCGCTGAGGCCCAGGGCCCGAACCATATAGAGCACGTACACCGAGAAGAGCACGCTATCGAACAGATTGAAGGTCGCGGAGCTGGCTGCCAGGGCACGCAGCAGGGGATTCCCCAGCACCAGTCTCAATCCCTCGGCGATCTCTCGCCGCATGCTGCCCCGGTCGGCACGAGGGGGCGCGGCTTCATACGAACGAATTGAGCTCAGTAAGAGCGCCGACACGAGAAAGGAGAGCGCATCCGCCAGGATGGCAACCGGGGCAGTCAGCACCTGGACCAGCACGCCCCCCAATCCGGGTCCGGCAATCTGCGCAACCGAGTCACTCATCTCCAGCTTGCTGTTCCCCTCCACTAGATGCTCGGACGGCACCAACGACGGCAACCAGGACTGGTAGGCCACATCAAACACCACGGTCAGTACACCGACCAGAAACTGCACAAGATAGAGCTGCTCGAGATGCAACCGTCCCAGCCAGGCGGCCAGAGGCACAGAGACCAACAGCAGCGCACGGCCCAGATCGGCCGCCACCATGAGAGGGCGGCGCCGTAACCGGTCGACCCAGACGCCGGCCGGTAATCCGACGACCAACCAGGGGGCAGAGCCGGCGGCGACCAGTAGCCCCATCTGCGCCGCGCCGGCGTGCAACCTCAGCACGGCGGTCAAGGGAAGCGCCAGCAGGGTGATACGAGAGCCAAAGAGAGAGACTGTCTGGCCCGCCCACAGGGTAAGAAAGCCAGCATGCCGCCAGAGACTATCTGAATTCGGAGATTGATGCAACGCAGACTCCGCTATCGTCTGAAAGAGCCGCACCGCTGGTACCACGCTCGAACTGGGGCCATACTTGCCGGTCCTGGAGCGCACTCATCACCGTGCAGATTCCAGGGCCGGCATCAGCCTCCTCCACACACTCTACGGTGGAAGGCGCGCAGGGCGGCTAACGCGGCGTGGTAGCGGGCTATGCGAGCCGGGGAGAGCTTTAGCCCGGCGAAGCGGTCGCGCCAGTACTCCACCAGCACGACGTAGTTGCGTGTCTCGGGGAAGGGAGGCACGCCGCCGTACTGCTGCACCGCGCGAGGGCCGGCATTGTAGCCGGCCAGTACCAGATCTCGATTGCTAAACTGCCGTTGCAGCGCAGCCAGCAGGGAAATTCCCACCCGAAGGTTGATAGCGGGCTCCCAGGAGGCGTGCAGCACCTGCATCAGACCATGAGCGTCGCTATCCAGATTCCAGGCCAGCGGATCTCCGTTCGACTCGACCCGCATGACCCCCCGCCACCAGATATGGGTCGATCCCGGCGGCAGTCGAGTCCGGCACGATCAGATACGCCCAACGCCGAATCCTGATTGGTACGTGGCTGCCCCAATGCACACGACGATCGACCATCAGATCGGCAGTGGTGAGGGCGGTGATGCGCACATGGGCACGCGTGCTACCACGACAGCGGGCTAGGTGATGGTACATCGGCGCGGCAGGAGGGTGGAGGCTGCGGCTCGACGCCAGCGCGACAGGTCCCAACCCGCAGTCGACCGGTATCAGCATCAGTAGCAGGCACGCGAAGGACAAACGGCATTGCACGTAGCCCAACTTTATGCTCCTCCTTGAGCCATGGCCGGCTTCCAAACACCTGTGCCATTGCAAAAACGTCACGAGTCAGCTATAAGAACAAATAAGTTCATTGACCAGCAATGAGCAATCCGTTGAGGAGGAATACTGGGGCTGGCTCTGGCCAGAGGCGATTCATTCTTTCAGTTGCTGCCGAGCATAGGAAAGATTCAGGTCTCGGGAGCGTTTTGTACTGCCTGTAGAGGCAAGGAGATACTGAGTGCATCGGATTTTCAGCGTTTTTGCGGTGATGGGCCTCCTATTGTTTGGCGCGATGACGACCCAAGCGGCGGCGCCGGGGGCTGCTCCCGACAGCAATCCGCATGGCAGGTTTCTAGGCATCGTGCCCGTGCATAATAACAGCAGGCCCAGCGGCGGCGGTACCAGTAATCTTGTCTACCACGCGGGGGGCCAGGTCCAGACCGGAACGCACCACACCTATTCGATCTACTGGGGCGCCGACTTCTCGTATAACGGCGCCACCACCTACCAGCCACTGATTGACGGCTACTTCCAGAATGTGGCTGCTGATAGCGGCAAGACCTCCAACGTGTACTACAGCGACACGCAGTACTACCAGACCTTGAACAGTACAACCACCCCCATTACCTACAGTGAGGCGTTTGGTGGCACGTATAGCGACCCAACCCTACCCGCCTCAAACGGCTGCAGTTCCACGGCTGGTGGCTCAATCTGCGTCAGCGACGCTCAGTTGCAGGCGGAAGTCGCCAAGGCACGAGCAGCGAACGGCTGGCCGGATGGGCTGAACGCGGAGTACTTCGTGTTTCTGGCGAACGGCGCGAGCACCTGCATCAGCAGCAGGAGTTGTGCCTTTAGTCAGTTCTGCGCCTACCACTCGCACTATCTCGATGCTTCTGGCAACGATGTGCTGTATGCGAATCAGCCGTTCACGGGCCACAACCTGAGCGCCTGCTCCGGCGCCGTGGGCTCACCAAACAATAATGCTGCGGCCGATGCCACCATTAGCGTGGTTTCACACGAGGCCAACGAGACCATTACCGATGGCCTGGGCAATGCCTGGTATGACACATCGGGCAACGAGAACGGCGACAAGTGCGCCTATAAGTACGGCACCGCCCTTGGTTCAATCAATGGCGGCCAGTATAACCAGAACATCGGAACCGGGCGCTACGAGATGCAGCAAGAGTGGAGTAATCGCTCCTCCGGCTGCGTGCTCACCGGCACCTAACTCGCCAAGCAGGATCAACTGCACACTGGCCGGGACGCCCCGCGGGGCGTCCCGGCCAGTGCATTTCGGTCGTTCCACGCGCTACATGCGCTGCGTTGGGTTCCCATCGGCTACTGCGCTGGAACAGTGACGAACCGGCCATTGGTCAGCAACACCCGCAGCGTGAACCTTGCCGGTCCGCTCCAATGCACGGTCGCGTGGTATGCTGCTGCCGCGTGCACCGCGATGGTGCGTGTGTTCAGGCGAGTCTGGCCTGCATACAGCGCGAAGCCAGCGACACCAGTAGAGTGCACCAGCTTCCAGTGGAAGCTCACGGTCTCACCCCGCCGCTGTGCTGTGAAGCGGGAGACCCGGGCCACGGTCGGCGAGGAGAATGGCCCGTCGTACATCTCTACCAAGTTCAGGCTGGCGCCGTTCGCGTCTTCGCCACCAATGGCGTATGGGCAGGTGGCGCTGAGATGACTGCCGCCGCAGGGACCGCTCGCCGCTGCCAGGGAGGAGCGAGCCCGGATCAGCGGCTCCACAGTGGTCCAGGTATCGCTGCTGGGATCGTACATCTCCACCGAGTTCAGGAGGGCGCCGTTCGCGCTGTAACCACCAATGGCGTAGAGGCAGGTCGTGCTGGGATTATTCTCACAGGCTCCGTTCGTCGCCGCCAGAGCAGCACGAGCCGTATGCATCGGGGCCGCATAGCTCCAAGCGCCGAAGCCAAAGGAGTAGTATTCCACTGAATTCATGGTGTTGCTGCCGCCGGAACCGTAACCCCCAATAGCGTAGAGGCAGTTGTTGATGCTATTGTGCGGGCAGGGTCCACTCGTTGCTGCCGACGAGTAGCGAGCCATCTGCAACGAGGGTGCATAGGTCCAGGTGTCGTTGGCAGGAGTATACATCTCGACCGAACTCAGGACGGCGCCGCCTACATCGTCTCCGCCAATGGCGTACAGGCAGGTTGCGCTGAAGTTGTTCGTGCAGAGACCGCTCGTCACTGCTAGAGAGCCGCGTGGGGTCTGCAGCGAGGCTACATCCACCCAGCGATTGGCGCCGACGTCGCCGACGCTGTTGCTGGGGCGCATCTGTTCCACTGAGGAGAGGGAGTTGCCGAGGCTGTCCTCGCCGCCAATGGCGTAGAGGCAGGTCTTGCCGGTGTCGTAGCATGGCCCGCTGGTCGCTCCTAATCGGGCGCGATTCCTCTGCAAAGCAGCAACAGCGGTCCAGGTATCGGCGCTCGGAGAGTACATCTCAACCACCCCCCGGACATTGCTTCCGTCCGACCCAGCAATGGCGTAGAGGCAGGTGGCGCTCGAGTCACCCTCACAGGGTCCACTGGTTGCTCCCAGCGCAGTCCTCCCAATTTGCAGCGGGTGAACCTGAATCCAGTAAGTCGGGTAAGTCGGGGAAGCGTTAGCGACCAGCGGGACGAACAGCGCCAGCGACACGATAGCTACCCATCGCAGGGAGCCGAACCGACGTCGCCGGTCACTCCCTGTCAGCGCGGTAACCTGGCTTGCGCTTTCGTGCTCTGTCTGCACGGCCACTGCCGGCACCCCTGATCTCGATGCGCCCTGTATTCTCCCTGAAAAGGAGAGTCGATTTCGCCCGGTGGGCCATGCTGGCATCGCGTATTTCCTTTGTTTTAGGTTGACGAACGGTTGTGGTGACGGTTGAGAGACTGGTGGTCACTCCGGCCATACGGTGATAACGCTGCCGTCGCGCATGACCACATGGAGGGCAAACGGGCCTTCCCCCTTCCAGGTGGCGGAGGCATCGCAGGTCTTGGCGCGGTGCGGCCGGATGGTCTCGCGGTTCAAGCGGTGCCCGGCGGCATACAATTCGAAGCCGGCGACGCCCTTGCCATCCGCCATGTGCCAGTGGAAGTCGACCCGGTCGCCGTGGCGGGTGATGGTGAAGTGGCGATGTCTCCCATGGCCGCTGCCTTGAGCATCCCGCCGCGGGTGAGGCGGCGTGGCCGCCGCTCCGGTACGTCGTCCGCCGTGGGGCATGCGGTGCGGGAGGAACGTCGCTGCCCTTCCAGCATGGCAATCCGCTCGGTCTGGGCCGCCAGCACGGATTGCTGTTCGCGCAGCCCCGCACGCAATTCTTCTATGATCCCGTCTACCTCGTGGTCGGTCGTCATGGACTCTCTCCTTTGCTATGTATAGTCATGGCCTGGTCTTTGTGCTGGTAGCGACTCTCGAGCATTGCCTTCGCGGGACGCCGGACAACGATGGCCGAGGAGCAGGCAACTCCTGTTAGCTGTGCGCTAGTGTCACGAGACTCCCATCGGTGCGCATCCCCTTCAGGACGATACACCCCTCTACCCGCGCGTGGATCGCATACCGGTACGCCATGTCGACGTGCACCGGGATCAGCTGATGGTTAAGCGAGTGTCCACGAGCGTAGAGATTGAAGCCCACCAGACGCCTGTCCGCCACAGCACGCCATCGAATGACCGTGCCGTGGAGGCGCCGTACGACTTGCAGCTCTCGCAGAGAGGCGTTGGTGGGAGTACCACCGGTTCCGCTGGCAAAGATCGTGCCGGTTAACTGGCTCAGGTTCGGAGAAGACGACGTGCCCACGGTGAGCGTGGTGCAGCCCGAGCTGGGCGTGCTCTTGCTCACGGGAGCGGCCACCTGCCACATGGACCCGTCGTACCAGTAGATGCTAGTCCCCCCTCCCAGATCGCAGTCGACGATCTGGACGGAGGAAAAGGTGTTGCCGGAGGATATCCTCACGTCGAAGTAGTTGCTCCCGCCTGGAGGAGTGCTACCCGCGACAGGGTCCCCGGCATAGTTGGCCACCGTCACCGAACCGGTCGAACCAGAGGCTGTCGCCGTATAGCTTCCAGGCTGATTCGATCCAGTCCCGCCCACCGAGGCGGTTGCTTGCTGTCCGTCGCTGGCGCCGGTCTGGCTGGCGGTCCCCTCTCCCTGGATCTTCGTGACAAAGGCGTCGAAGGAACCGCCCCCATAGGTCTTCTGAAACGGAGTAGTTCGAGGAAAGTTGGTCGACGCGGTCGACCCTGTCGCATAGGCACTTCCGAACGCATCCACCGCGATGCCCGCGCCCGCGTCATCGCCGTTCCCTCCCAAGAAACTGCTGTACCGCAGGGCGCCCCCCGAGCGGTCAATCTTTGTGACGAAAGCGTCAGTATTGCCGCCCCCGTAGCTTGTCTGGAAAGCCGCGGCCGTCGGGAAATCGGGGGGGGTAGGCAACGCCGGTGACATAGGCGTTGGCGGCACTGTCCAGGGCGATGCCGCGGCCTTCGCCCCCGCCCAGATAGCTACTGTACACCTTGGCACTGCCCGAGGCGTTGATCTTGGTCACGAAGCCGGCAACAAGTCCCCCCCTGCTCGCCTGAAAGGGAGCGGTCGTGGGAAAGTCAGTTGACTCCGTGCGGCCGGTAACGTAGGCGTTCCCATCGCGGTCTATCGCAATGCCGTAGCCATAGTCGGCAACGCTTCCGCCCAGATAGCTACTGTACACCAGAGCGTTTCCCGAGGCATTAACCTTGGTTACGAAAGCGTTGTAACTACCGCCGCTGCCTGCGTAGCTCGCCTGAAAGGGGGCAACCGTGGGGAAGTCGGCGGAGCTGGTGTCGCCGGTCACGTAGGCATTCCCGGCGCCGTCCACGGCGATGCCTTTACCATGGTCATAACCGCTCCCTCCCAGATAGGTACTGTAGACCAGGGCGCTTCCCGAGGCGTTAATCTTGGTCACGAAGGCGTCGCTATTCCCCCCGGGGTTTACTTGAAAGCTAGCGGCCGTGGTGGGAAAGTCGGAGGAGATGGTGGTGCCGGTCACATAGGCATTCCGTGCACCGTCCACCGCGATGGCATAGCCATGGTCGATGCTGCCGCCGCCCAGGTAGCTACTGTACAGCAAGGCGCTTCCCGTCGCGTTCAGTTTCGCTACGAACGCATCAACACCGCTCCCATTGCCCACGTTGCTTGCTTGAAATGGCGCGACCGTCGGAAAGTCGGGGGAGCTGGTCGAACCGGTAATATAGGCGTTGCCGGAGCTATCCAGCGCGATACCGGCGCCATGGTCGTCCATGCTCCCTCCGAGGTAGGTACTGTACACTTTGCCGCCCCCAGAGGCGTCGATCTTGGTTACAAACGCGTTGTACGCGTTACCTTTGTTCGCGCTCTGCGCCTGGAAGGGTGAGGATGTCGGGAAGTCGATGGAATGGGTATCTCCGGTCACATAGGCGTTTCCGGCACTATCCACAGCAATGCCGGTGCCATAGTCATAATCACTCCCGCCCAGGTAACTACTGTACGGAACAGTCGGGTCGATCACCAGAGCCCGGCTTCGGTCGTACTGTGCCAACCGAATTGCAAGGCCGCCACCGTGGTCCCAGCGGAAGGCGCCGCTGATCCGCAGGCGAGTCCCCGCTCGCTCTTGATAGATCAACGGCTGTGGCTGGACGACCTCGCCCATGCCGGTCCGGATCACGAGTTGCCCCTGTCGATTCAGTCGCAGGTGGTATGCGCCCTCGATGCCCAGTCCGATACGAGTAACGTCCGCATCCGGGCGCACGACCCAGTCGTACTCGACCCGCCCGTTCCTGCCGTAGTACACCAGGTCGATCCCCGGATAGACGTTCTGATACTCGATCCGCGCATAAGTCGGAATATTGGTGTGCCATCGGGCAGGGTCATTGCCCAGGAAGTAGTTCACAACGCCCGGCAGCCGGTCCAGTCCAACCATGTGGGGATGGGGGTTGGCATGGAGGTAGCGGAAATGCAGAACGGCTCCGCCACCGCTACGGTGTGTTTGGGCAGGGGACGATGTCAACGTTAGCACGGCCTCACTGGGGGTGAAGAACAGGGTTGAGCCCGATCCCCGCGCCAGATAGGCCACGCGCCGGTTGGTCTGTCCCATATTCTTTTCAAAGCTGATTGGCACGTGAGTGGTCCTGGGGGCCTGTCGCTGCAAGGGGGCAGGCGGCATCCTCGCTTGGGCGGCCAGAGACGTATCCCCGGGGCGAACGGTCATGAGCAGGCCGCCGGAAAGCGCCGCTCCCAGAAGGATCCTCCGCCATCCGGCCGGGCGCCGGCGTAGGCCGACGCATGATTTCTCGGTGGTCCCGTTTCTTTCCCCGTCTGCCGTCATCATCCTGCTCCTTTGGTGTCCTGGTCGCTACCCGCTCTGCGTTGTGGCCGAACCGTTGGCGAATGTCACTATCCTGGGCGTGCCGGCTGATAGCCTCTCGATGCACCGCGCTGGGGTACCGGAGGCCGCCGTGAACGTGACAGACCGGTACATGGTTCGCTGGTGTCTCTAGCGTGCACCCTGGACGGAATAAAGGACACACACAAACCACACGATCGACCACACATCACACGCATAATTGGGAACCGTCTGCAGGAGCGGCTGGCGCAGGGCAGCCATACCCGGAACCCGCCGAATAGCCCCAACGTGGTCAGGAGAACTCAATGGGTCTCGAACGTACAGGACGGGATCGGTCTCAAACGCCTTATTCTCGGACGGATTGGCATTGGGCACGCCCTTCCGCCAGTGACCAACGGTCCATGACGGCGCTTGCCGGTCAGGAAGCCAGCCAGACCACGCCAGTGAGCTGGGAGTGAGGCACGAGAGACGCTCCGCGCTGCCTGGAAAGGCGAATACGGTCGTGCCTCCCGGTGGCGATATCGACGGACGCGAGGTAGGTGCTATTCGGACATTCCCGAGTGGAACCACAGGCGCCCGCGGCAATAAATGCAAGACCGCGGCTATCAGGTGACCACGCTGGAGAGAAGAGCGACCCGGCGGGATCGGTCACCAGTCGTCGCGGATGCAGCCGTCCGCCACCCGCGACCCACAGAGTTCTGGTCCCCGACGTGTTCAGTCCCGGGTGGACGTCTGCACCGTTGCCGGTGATGTAGGAGATACTCCGCCCATCGGGCGACCACAGAAGACCGCGCTCTTCCACCACGGCTACGCGTGTGGAAGCGAGGAGATGGCGGCGGCGCCCCTGTGTGCCCGCGACCCAGATGAGGGTTGAATGGCCACGGCGCTCGCCGCCTGTCACGTAGGCGAGATCACCGGTTACGGGCGCAAAGACTCCCTGCCGGCCCCCATGGACCAGAACTCGCGACCGGCCGGTCGTTGCATTGACCGCCACCACGTTGCCCGCTCGGTTGAGAGCAAGCGTGTGTCCGTCGGGGGACCAGGAGAGCGGTGCTCCGCCTTGAACATCTCCGCCGTAGGTTAGTTGGCGCGGTTGTGGGTGTTGGTAGGAGGTAACCCAGGCGCCCACCACTTCGCGCACGCCAGGGGGACAGCTGTGGCGCGCATCGCTGGCGAAAAAGATGGAATAGGCCAACCTCCGCCCGCTGGGCGACCACGCGATACTTCCCACACCAAGCGCGTTTCCACATCGGGAGGGCGGAATCACAACCACCTGGTGCTGGTTCGTGCCGTTGCGGTTGAAGGCCCACAGCGAACGATAGGTACCCACCCCGGAGCAGCACGGTTCACGATCAAAAAGTATGTGCCTGCCGTCGGGAGATGGTAGGAGTGGAGCGTAGGAAAAGCCTCGCCGGCGGGTCAACACGCGAGAGGCGCCGGCGCGCACGGCAAGCACCTGGCTTGTTATCGCATTTCCCCGGTACGCGTCATTGACGACCAGCAGCGTGCCCGGTGCTCGGCTTTGATCGAGACGTGCCGCCTCTCCTGATTCAGGCAGACTGGCGACCAGAGCGATCAGGCCAACGATTGCAAAAGTCCTGTGCCTGCGATTCACCAAATTCCTTCCCTACTATGCCTTCGTGGTTCGACCGTTAGGCGTTTTTTACCGCATGGCGCCCTGTGCATGGCATCTGTCTCACCGTATTACGCCCGGACACAATCAAGGAAGCACGGAAATCAGCGTCGGCTGCCGTGATCGTGAGACTGTAGCTGTACACCCTAAAGTCCAATTTGATGGGTGGCCGGAGAAAATCGCCGCGCTGATCGACAAGGCTGGAGCGGCGATATGTCTCCGACCTGCAAACATTTGGAGTTGACTCATACGTCATACGGTAGACAACTTTGACCAAAGAACCCGGGTAGAAACCCTGCCCTGCTAAGGTGCAGGGAGTAAGTGAATGGCTATCGTCAGGGCCGCACGCGAAAGACAGAATAGCCGACGAGAACGACGTAGACGGTGGCAGGAGAGTAATCGCCGTTGCGGCAATCGCAGCCACGGCGAGACGGGTTCGGATAGTGCCGAACCAGGCCGGTCGTTTGGGAGTGAACGCTCTACCCTGTGGCACGCTGGTACTCCTTCTCAGGTGACTTGCATGGACATGGACGAATGTATGGACCTACCGCAGCGCAAAAGGCGCGAGACATCACGGACCCCAGGCGGGCGGGACCGTGCAGGAAAGCCCACCGATCGAGTGCTTGAGCCGCCCGTCGTTGGCGGAAAAAAAGGTCAGCCTGCCGCGACTCAGATCGGTACCAAGATTAAAACTGGGTGGCACGGTACCCCCTCCGAGCCCGTAGGCCAGCTCGCGAGTCGATGAAAAGGACGCGGTGAAACAGGCATCCAGCATTGCCGGCGACGACTTGATGTTGAAGAACGGTTTGCCGGGCTGGGCTACCAGAATTATGCGCACCTGCCCCTCCGCAGTGTTTTGCGCGCCGCGTCCCGCCCGATAGGCGAGGAACTGGCCGTCCGGTGACCAGGCGTACAGGGTGGCAAATCCCGGGATGTGGCGGACGGCGCCGCCGCCCAGTGGATACCAGGCGTCGTTGGGCGCACTCGAGTCGTAGTGCACGAGCCCCGCGGCCGGTGGGGACCAGATGAATGAGCTGGGTCCCCCCTGGGTCAGTGGAGCGGAACCGAGGGACCGCTTGCGGCTAAGTCCGGCCGGCGCCAGCGGAGCGATCCACACATGGTCGCAGCAGAGGGGAATCCGGTTCTGGTTCTTATCGAAAAGGGTGGTGGCAAAGGCCACGAAATCGCCGTGGGGAGACGGTGAGATGGCCCCCGTTCCCGCGGAAAGGATGCTGGGCAGCGTTCCCACCTGCGTTCGATGGCCACTCGCCGTGTCCACCTTCACCAACACCTGGCGGGCGCCGGCCTGGATGGCAGCGGCGATGGTACTACCATCGTCGGATATCTGTCCACGTCCCAGGCAGTTCACGCCGAGGGTCCCTCGCAGGATCACACGTTGTGCGCCCAGAGCGGGAACAGCGACCAGCGAGCAGTTCTTGGCCAGCACCAGATAGTGGCTGCTGGACGACCAGACGGCCTGAAAATTCGCGGCCATGGGACCGCCGCGTACCACGACGCGGTCGACCGGCTGGTTGACATCGAGTAGGTGCAGGGCGGCGCCACCAATTCCCGACATGGGTTCAATGGACCGATACGTGATGAAGGCCAGGTAGCGTCCGTTGGGCGACCAGAGGAGTGGGCTGGCCACGTGCTGTCCGGCAGACAGCCGCACCAGGGGTGCGAAGTGATCGCTGAACAGCCCGATCTGATTCCCGCGCACCAGGGCCAGCTGTTGCACGCCGGGAGACGCGCTGGCGGGCTGCGCCGACCAGCCCGCCAGCGCCAGCACGGTTGCTATCAGTGTCCGCCTGCGAACCGCTGCCCGGCTGGAGTTCCTGCTGGTATTTGGTGTCATGATGTGCCTTTCCCGTTTGCTGCTGTTCCGTGGCTCTTGCCTCCTCGGCATGTTCCGGTCACTGGCCCGGTCGCCCCACACTGGCGTCGTTGCTGAGTGCGGATTCCCTGCCCTGGGCGTCCACCGCGGTCACCGCATAGCGCAAATCCCCCGGCTTGACGCCCTCGGTCCCCGGGTCCACGAAGACGGTGTCGTGCGACAGCCCGGCCAATTCGTACCGGGACGATCCCGTCGCCCGGTACAGTCGGTACTCCACGACATCGTGATCCGGCGGTGTAGTCCAGCGAAGCTCGGCATCGCCGGATGCTGTTGTGCCCACGGACAGTTTGGCCGGCTGGAGCGGCACACCGAGGTCGGCGCCCGGCAGGGAGCGGATTCCCTTTCCATGCAGCGAGATGGCCGAGGGTGGAGCGGCAAACGTGATGGTCGCCAGGTAGCGTGCGTTGACTGCCAGTTTTTTCTGGAGCCGTAACCGCGCCACCGTGACGTTACCCGCTTTGACCACGATCGCGCCCGATGCTTTGGCGGGAAGGAGGCCGGCGTTGTACACCGGCACAGTCAGCGTTACCTTCTGGCCGGGCGACGGGTGGGGTACGTTCAGTGATGCCTCTGCGAAGTTGGCGAAGACATGTGCCTGCAGTGGCACGCTTGATGCCTGGACGCCAGACGCGGTATCCAGCACTTTGGTCTGAGGGTTCAACGCCAGGCGCCAGGCGGGATCGGTGGTGACCGGAGCGGCGCCCTGGGGGGCTAGCTGCTGGTAGAGCAGTCGGAGCGTCTTGGTCTTCGGGTCAACCGCGATCGCCGGTATTTGTGCGCTGTCCTGCTGCCCGGTAATGAGCCCGGGGGCGGAGAAGGCGCCGTTGGGCGGGGCCACCGCATCCGCGATCTGGCTGGTACCTTGCGAGAATCCCGCGTCCTGGGGCTGGCTGTAGGTCAGGATCGTGCCGCGCTGGCCGGCGCCGGCCAGCGCCGGGTTCCGGCCATCGTCGCTGATCTTCTGGGTTTTCCAGGTGTTGCCGGTTGAGACGGCGGTCCAGATGGCAGACCCGCCTTTCCCCTTCGGGTCGACGATCGATGCCGCCAGGGCCAGACCTGTGCCGTGCGGCGCCAGGCTCAAGGCCTGCGCACCTACCGGTAGCCCCGGATTCCTCGGGGCTGTCCAGCGGCCACCGGAGAGAGCAACCATCCGAACGCTGTTCTTGGCCGCGCCGGCAATCCAGGCCAGCGCATAGCTGCCACGCTGCCAGGTCAGTGCTGCGCCGCCGGGACTGGTACCCCGAGTACCGGGGACTGCGCTTGGAGCGGTCCAAGCATGGCCGTTGAACCGGCTGGATACCAATCCCATAGTCCGGCTGTCCAGTCCACGCGTCCAGACCAGCATCGCGGTGTGATGCTGGGTGTCCGCGGCGAGCGCGGGGCCATTGTCCACCAGGCTGTCGTGCGTGAGGCGCTGCGGTGTGGACCAGCGCCCGTGGCTCAGGGTGGCGGTGAACATTTCCTGGTGGCGCAGCATCATGGCGATGACCTCGCCCGGCTTTCCGGCGCGCTGCAGCCGATCGATAGCCGGCGCATCTTTTGGAGTCAGGGTGTTCTGCACCCAGGTGGCCACCGCTCGTCCGTCGCCTAACTCCGCCACGCGAGGCGACAGGATCGCGGCGTTGCTGGTCGCGATGGAGGCAGGGCTGCTCCAGGCGCCGCCGGTCGTGGTGGAAGTTATGAGCCGGTCGCGCCGTGCAACCGAATCGGAGAGCACCCAGACCGACGCTCCCCGTCCACGGGCGTCGACGCTGACGCTGGGCGCCGTGTGCAAATGGGCAGCCGGCGGGGTGGCCGGCGCCTGCAGGCGGACGTAGCGGATCTGAGGCTCGAGGATGCGTTTGTCGACACCGGCGGGCAGGCGCTGGCCTATGGCTTCACGCAGTCGTTCGGCTCGCAGGCTGTGCAGGTTTCCCGTGGAACAGCCCGAGGGAAGGTGGACGCTAAAAAGCTTTACCCGGAAGAAGTCGCCGCCACCGGACGTGAACCATACGTCGTACCAATATCTGGCGAAGACGTCGAGGTGACCACTGAAGCAGGCCGATGTGGTCACCCCTGCCCCGCTGGTATACACGATCGGGAACGCAAGTGCGAGATCGGCCTCGGCTCCAGCGGCGATGCCACCAACAACGGCACTGAAATCCACCTCGGCGGAGAAGTTGAGTTTGGCAACCCCGGTCATCGTCACATCCTTGATGCTAAAGTCGGGATTGATGTGACTACTCAGGTAGGCATCACCATCGGCCCCAATGTGCAATTGGCCCGTGACGCCAACGTCCCCGATAACCGGGATCGTGAAGCCGTAGATCGGGATAGAGGCTATAGGGTCAGGGCTGTGCCAGTGCAGGCCGGCTCCCAGTTTTAGCTGGTCCAGCTTGATTCCGGGCGCCTCAGTGTCGTTGTATACCGGACTCAGCGGCAGGGTCTCATCCAACCACTTCTGGTTCACAAGTGTCGACTGGGCCACAGCACGAGGAGCGGCGTACCAAACCCCGTCGGTGCTGAAGCTCTCGTCCAGCGAGATCCCAATTCGCAGAGAGTTCTCGATGGGATAGTCAACGTCGGGGATAGGTTTTTGATCCTTCCACCCGAGATGCAGCGGGTAGTTTGCGGTGATGGCGTCCCTGGGGATATTCCCGCTGGCGGAGTAGGTGCGAGTCGAGGGGTCGAAGCTGGGACCGGATGAGAGGTTAAATTCAGGACTGTCCCAGTACTGTTTGAACACCCGGAAATTCGGAGTGAAGAGGGACACGTCGGAGGCGTTCGGGCCGGTGACGCTCAACTGCAGATCGCCCTCCCCGGGAGAGACCGAGCCTGGGTTGACGTGGATCAGGTAGTTAATCGAGTTCTTGGCAAAGGCGTCTTTGGTCGCGTTGAAGTAATTACTGTACGGAACGCTCCCACCCCATGCATCAGCTAGCGCCTGAGCACGCGGGAAGAGCGAGGCCAGGTAATTGTCGACATCAGAATGCTGTGCCGGGCCGAAGACACCCAATTGCTGCACTGTACGAGCATTTACGTCGCGCAGAGCAACCTTGAGACGCGGTACACACACGGCCGGGATGGAGGAGCCGTCTGCGCTGCCGAGCGTCACCAGAACCGTGTCGTCAATTTTGATGCCACTCAAAAACTCGCCGAATGGACCCAGGCCGTTCATGGTAAATTCGTTACCACTCAGATTGTCGTACTGTCCAAGTTCGCGGAGTTTGGTGTCGCAGCCGTTGAGGTGCAGTGTCGCCGCCGCGTCGATTATGGGCTGCAGCGGCAGCCGTACTGTCTCGCCGGGCAGCCCGAGTGTCAGGTGGCTCTGTATCTCCCCCGCGGCGTTGATCACGCTCACCATATTTTGGCCCGGACTGACGGGCACGATTGCTGTGCCGCCGGTCGGAATCTTGGCGCTGCAGGAGGCTGCTGCTGAAGGCGGCGTGATGCCGCGGGTGATGACAAAATTGGTACCGACCGGCGCCGACACTTCTAGCCACGGGTCGTGCGGCGCCGTATTGAGATCCCAGACGTGCAGCGGGGCTGTGCGCACCGCCTTGGTGTCGAAGGCCCGAATGTGTGCGGTCCCGTACATGGCATCCACCGGCAGCCGGACGGTGGTCGAGAGCGTGCCTTTCCCGTCGGTGGTAGCGGTTCCCAGACGGATCGAGAACGGCAATTTGGTGGCCGTGGTTCCCTGGAGCCTCCAGCGCGGACCGTCATAGAGGATGACGAAGGTGGTGTTGGCCGGCAACTTATCGGCCTGGAGCGTGGTGTGATCGCCTCCCTGCAGCCGCCCGGGGTCGTCGCGCACAGCGATTTTGCGCCTGAACCCGGAAGGGGAAGGGGAGGAACAGGCGGGCGCCTCGGGAAGCGTCTGGGCCGGGCCGGTCGCCGTTGGACCGGAGGTGGCGGTGAGCGCGGGGGGAGCGGTGGGAGCGAAGGTGGGTACCTTCGTCGGCACGGTGGTGGTGGTAACGGTTGGCGTGGCCACCAGGGTGGAGGTGGGCACACCTGTTGGCGTGGTAAGGGTTGGCGGCGCCACCAGGGTGGAGGTAGGTTCACTGGTTGGCGTGGTGGTACCGGTTGGTGGCATCACCAGGGTGGAGGTGGGCACACCTGTTGGCATGGTGGTAGCGGTACCGGTTGGTGGCGCCACCTGGGTGGCGTTGGGTACACTCGTCGCCGTACTCGTTGGGGTGGGCGAAGGCGTATCCGTTGGCGTGTTGGTTGGCGTCGCTGTCGGAATCGGGATGTTAGTGGGCGTCTCTGTCGGTGTGTCTGTGGGGCAGCCCTGATTGGGCTGACACACGACAACGAAACCCGGCGTGGGCGTTGCCGTCGGTGTATCGGTGGGACACCATTGACCAGGTTGACAGTTCCCGAACGGGATGGGGGTGAGTGTCGCGGTCGGTGTGTCCGTGGGACAGAATCCACCAGGCGCGCACCCGCCTCCACCTGGCGTACCCGTCGGCGGCACCTGGGCGCGTCCAATATGCGGGCCTATGCCGGCGAAGGATGAGATGAGAACGATCAGGACAACTCCGAAAACGAGGAGTGCCGGACGAAGGTGCGGACGGCGCAGCCGGGCGAGTGTCGAAAACATCACATGTGCCTTTCATTCCATGGTCAAGTGTGTTGGTTAGAGACGATTTCCCATCAGCTATTTCGAGGTTTCGTCGTGTCCCTGTCGTGGCGTGAACCGCTTCGACCGGCACGCGTTTCTCTGCTTTCTCTAGCGTGCGTCCTGGGGAGGCGGAATGAACACACACAAACCACGCGATCGGCCACACATTGCACACATAATTGCCGTATGCTAGAGGCGTATGCCTGTTGAATTCACTGGGGCACGATTCCGGAGGCGACTATGGCCGATGATTCCCTCCCATTTGCGACGCTTCTTACCAGGTATCGTGTCGCCGCTGGCTTGACCCAACAGGAGCTGGCCGAGCGCGCCAAGCTGAGCACACGGGGCGTCAGCGATCTGGAGCGAGGCGTCAAGTCGCGTCCGCGGTTGTACACGGTGCAGCAGCTTGCCGAGGCTTTGCAGCTGCCGGCGGAGCAACGCGCTGTGTTTCAGGGGGCAGCGCGGCCGCTCGACGCACCTGCCAACGGGCAGCACCAGGCGGCCGTTCCCCTCCCTTTGCCCAGTCCGCTCACGCCAATGATCGGCCGCGAACGGGAAGAGGCGGAAGCGGTCTATCTCGTGCGGTGGCAGGGGGTCAGGCTGCTCACCCTGCTCGGCCCTGGCGGGGTCGGAAAAACGCGGCTAGCGCTGGAAGTGGCGCGCCGCCTGCGTGCCGACTTCGACGACAGTGTGGTGCTGGTCACCCTGTCCTCCATCCAGGAGCCCGAGCTGTTTCTGCCGGCCATCGTGGAGGCGATTGGTCTGGAGGGGGGAGGGAGCAAGCCGGCCCAAGCGCTCCTAATAGAGCATCTGCGCGACAGACGGGCCTTGCTTCTGCTGGACAGCTTCGAACACTTGATCGAGTCCGCTTCACAGGTTGCTGAGCTGCTGGCGGCCTGCCCTGGCGTGCACGTGCTGGCCACCAGTCGAATGCCACTCCACGTACGCGGCGAGCGCGCGATGACGGTGGAACCGCTGGCGGTGTCCGCGCTTTCCTCGGAGCAGCGTCCTGAGATGGTGGTCCACTCCCCAGCGGTCGCACTCCTGACAGCAAGTGCTCGGCTGGTTCGCCCGGACTTTTCTCCAACGCCGGAGGAAAACCAGACGTTGGTCGCCATCTGCCGTCGCCTGGACGGCGTGCCGCTGGCCCTGGAGCTGGCCGCCGCCCATCTCAAGACTCACACGCCCGAGGCGCTGCTGGCTCGTCTCGGTCGCCGCTTGCCGATGCTGGCGGATGGCCCACGAGATCTTCCCGCCAGGCAACAAACCATGCGCGACACGATCGCCTGGAGCTACGATCTGCTGAGCGACGAGGAACAGGTGCTCTTTCGTTCTCTGGCGGCCTTCGCCGGTGGCTGTACCATCGCCGCGGTGGAAGCAGTGTCTGCGCCGGATCGGTCGCCCGATGACGCGCTGGCCGGTTTGACCGCGCTGGGGGATAAGAGCCTGGTTCAGATCAGGGAAGGGGAGGATGGAGGGCTGAGGTTCAGCCTGCTGGATACGGTTCGCGAGTATGCGTTGGAGCAATTGATCGCGGTGCAGGAAGAGATCGACGTGCAACGACGGCACCTGAGCTATTTCCTGGCTCTGGCCGAAGAGGCGGAGCCACAGTTGCGAGGTACTGATCAGGCAACCTGGCTACGACGGCTAGACGCCGAGCGGGACAACCTGCGGGCCGCCTTGCGGGAGTCCCGTGGTATCGGTGATCTGGAACGGGGACTGCGCCTTGCCTTGGCACTGTGGCACTTCTGGTACACGCGCGGCCACCTCCAGGAAGGGCGCGGCTGGTTCGAGGGCCTGCTGGCGCTGGAGGCCATCGTGGGCACGCCTGCCTCGCAGTCGCTGCGTGCCTCGGCCTTCGTGCGCGCCGGCATCCTTGCGGCGGAAGCGGGCGACCATGCCCGCGCTTCGGCGCTAGCTGAGGAAGCGCATGACCTTTACCGGGAAACGGACCACAAAGCGGGTATGGCCACCGCTCTCAATCTGCTGGGTACTGTGGCCAAATACCAGGGAGAACTTCGCCGGGCTGGCGCCTACTATGAGGAGTCACTGGTCCTGGTACGAGAATACGCCAGCGCCGACAATGTGGCGCGGTTGTTGAATAATCTGGCAACGACTGCGACGGGCCTGGGCGAACTCGACCGGGCGGTGGCGCTGCTGGAAGAAAGCCTGGCGATCAAGCGCAATCTGGACGACGAACGCGGCATTGCGACCGCGCTCAACAACCTGGCTGAAGTGTACCGGGATGGAGGGGACCTGGATCGAGCGGCGCCGCTCTACGCCGAAAGTATGCGCCTCTTTCAGCACATGGGCGAGCGGTGGGGTCTGACCCTGACACTGGGCAACCTGAGCGACGTGGCGCGACGTCGCGGCAAGCTGACCGAGGCCCAGTCCCTGGCCGAGGAGAGCGTGCGCGTGGCGCGAGAGGTGGGCAATGCCTGGGGTACTGCGTTCTCACTCAAGACGCTGGCGGACGTGTTGCGCGATGCGGGTCAGCCAGAGCACGCCGCCACCCTGTACCGCGAAAGCCTGGCGATCTACCGCGACACCGACAATCAGAGCGATGTCGTTGACTGTCTGGAAGCGATGGCGAGTCTGGAGCAGACACAGGGCCGCTTGCACCGTGCCGCCGCACTGTGGCGAGCGACCGGGGCGCTGCGCGAGGAAGCTCACTTTCCGCCGCGGCCGATCGACCGGGCCGGACACGACGCATTGATCGACTCATTGCCGGTTGAGCTGCGCCTCACGGCGCAGCGGGTCGGCACCGACAACGGGTCGGCACCGACCATGAGTCTCGACCAGGCGCTGGACTTCTGCCTCGACGATGACCCGCTGCGCGCCTTCGCCTGAGCGCGGCGCCTCCATCACTCCGGCCAAATGGTGATGACGCTGCCATCGCGCATGACCACGTGGAGGGCAAATGGGCCTTCACCTTTCCAGGTGGCGGAGGCATCGTAGGTCTTGGCGCGATGCGGCCGGATGGTCTCGCGGTTCAGGCGGCGTCCAGCGGCATACAGCTCAAAGCCGGCGACACCCTTGCCATCGGCCATGTGCCAGTGGAAGTCGACCCGGTCGCCGTGGCGGACGATGGTGAAGTGGCGAAGGCGAGCGTCGGTGGGACCGGTACCCGAGTAGGCCACCTGCTTCCAGGTGCCGGGCATGCCGTAAGCAACGCAGACAAAGAGAAGGCCGGCGGGGTCCATGAACATCTCACCGACCTGGTGGTTGCCTGTGGTGGGATGACCGCCAGAGCCGAATGGCTGGAGAAGTAGCTGTGCCCGTCCCGTATCTCTAATCTCGAAGGTACCCCCGTAGCCGCCACCCCCTGAGTTCTGTGGGTTTCCTGCTCTTCCGTGTACTCCTGAGCCGCTGTCACTATAGCCAAACACGCCATCGTAATAGCTGAAACCCGAGCTCGAATTAGTGCCCGATTCGCCGAATACCGCGGTACCTGTGTCGCTGATAGCGTGTACTCCGTAACCATCCTTGGCGATAGCCTTTACTGCAGTACCATACCTATCGTTCGTGGCCTGCACTCCTACCCCCCCGCCAGAACTCTTGCCATACACTCCAGTGCCCGAGCTAACGGTCTCTCCCTGGACTCCAACACCGTCGCCACCGTGCAACCCGTAGACGCCGATGCCGTCGTACCCTATATCGTCTATCTGCCCGCGCACGGCGGCAGCATCAGCTGCGATCGTTGTTCCCGACGTTATCTGACCAAGGACGACGGAGCCACCGGCTGGCACTGTGCGTGAGGTGCCGTACACCGCGTGCCCGCTGTAGCTGTCGGCACGGACCGCATCAAAATTCGTCCCTATGGCCACAACACCTGTTAGCGCCTCGAATCTTCCTCCGATCACGAACATAGAATTGGTTGCAGTTTGGAATCCAGTACCGCCTCCGCCTACCCCATTTGCGACGTAGTTGGTCGCGCTACCCGTATCAGCAAAAGCGCTTTCTGCCCCCAAGGTACTCGCCGCCTCCGCGCCGGCCAGGCCGATGGCTCCCATGGCCGCTGCCTTGAGCATCCCGCCGCGCGTGAGGCGGCGTGGCCGCCGCTCCGGAAGGTCGTCCGCCGTGGGCCGTGCGGCACGGGGGGAGCGTCGCTCCCCTTCCAGCAGGGCGATCCGCTCGGTCTGGGCCGCCAGCACGGACTGCTGCTCGGTGAGCACTGTCTGCTGCTCGCGGAGCCCCGCGCGCAATTCTTCGATGATCCCGTCTACCTGGTGGTCAGTCGTCATCTTCCCTCTCCATCGGTGTGTGTAGTCGTTGCCTCATATGTGGTGCGGGTAGCCGGCCGGTGAAGGGCACGCTCTCCGGCGGTGGTGACTGAATGCCTCCCAATTGATGCGCAGTGAGCACCGGCGTCCGTGGCAACACCACACGGTACGCCGATGTCTCTAGTGTGCGCCCTGTGGAGCAGGATGAACACACATAAACCACACGATCGACCACACATTACACGCATAATTGGCGTATCCCTGGTGTGTACCTTCCGCGCTATGGTGGATGCCTCCTGTCCCACGAAAGTCCGCTCGTTCGACTGCCCTGGGAACGCGCAGCCCGGCAATTTTTCTCGCCCGTCACTTCTATGGCCGCTCCTTGGTCACATCAGCAGGAGAGGTGACGCTCACCGTGGCGTTGTTGGGCACGCGTTGAATCACTTTTGCGCCACTTGTTCCCGCGATAGCCAAGGCCTGATCGCGACTCGGATAGGGTATCCGTACCGGCAGCCCACCAAACAATCCGAGCTTGGTCATGAGAGCGTAGGCGTCGCGCACATAGAAGCTGTCTGAAAAGGTCATGATCGAGCCAGTCTCTTGAGCATGATGCGACTCATGGTAACGTAGATGAACGCCTCGCTGGTCTCGGGTAGGCGCTCGTAGTCCTTCGAGAACCGTCGGCTCTGCCCGAACCAGGAGAAGGTGCGTTCCACCACCCAGCGCCTGGGGAGCACGCCCTTGAAGCCCGTCTTCGGCTCTGGCGCGAAACGGATGTATTTCCCGTCCAGCTTGAC
>JAABUL010000960.1_pt1 | contig 58570 bp, 62 predicted proteins | sample 5559151 | NCBI WGS metagenome assembly JAABUL01 (sample SAMN10711876, study PRJNA513368) | rock metagenome | isolation source: Antarctica rocks | place: Antarctica: Victoria Land, Pudding Butte sud
CTTCCTCTCCACACACTCCCTCACCTCCAAAATCCCCCGATCCGTACTAACATACATACTCTCCCCCACCGCCCTCAATCCCTTCACATACCCCCTCCGATCCCCCAACACCAAGCCCTCCAAATCCTGCACCCCCATCCACACCCTCCGCGTCGGCTTCGACACCATCTGCAGCTTCGACAGCACCGGCGTGTTATTATAGTACTTCAAGCCGACCCACAACCGGCGCGTAGAGACGTTCGTCTGTGTTACCAGCAACCTTTCTGCCCCCGGTAGCTGCTTTAGGCCGCCGAAGCCCGAGCCCGCCCCTTCATCATCTCCTTCTTCTTCCGGCTGGGATGAGAAGGTAGGCGAGAGCGCGCTGGGTGGTGGCGGGGTGGGACCGCCGATGGTGACGGTGGAGAGGTAGCCGGATTTTTGCATCTGCAGCATCAGGGTGTGCAGGAGCGTTGTGGAGGGGAGGGAGGTCAGGCCGAGGCGGGCGAGGGAGGCGTTTTGGAGGTGCGAGCAGGCGTGGGAGAGGAGGACGAGGGACATGGTTGGTGGGAATTTGGGTTGTGCGCGATGGCTGGGCGCCGGCGAGCTGGGGTGCTGGCACGTGCGCGGGTCCTTTTGGGAGGCGCGGGGGGGTGTTGGTTTGATGTTTGTGGAGTTGTGCTGTTGAGGGGGGTGGATGTCGTGGACGGAGGTGTGTTGGAGGGGTAGATTGAACCCCCTTAGAAGAACCAGTTGTAGGTGACGTCTCTTCTATGTGTGTTGAAGCCAAATAGTCGAGTCGAAGAAGTGAGGTCTTCTCGCGGTAGGGCTGGATATATTTTGGCAGAGATCAGCCCTATGACAAAACCACCACCCATAATTCACTGTGGTAGATCTGGCTCACAATAAATAATAGGACTCGCAGCAAACTTGGAATATCGGGACCAAGTGGTACAGATTATTACACATCCAATTGATCTACGGACGCCAAAACAGCACCAGATCCATCAGTATTGTCCTTTCTCAGAATCTACGCATCCAACATCTCCTCATCCTCCTCATCTTCTTCCAAAATCCCGATACCACTATCAGGCCTCTTTTTCCCCCTCACCTTCCCTCTCTTTACCTCTACATATCCTTCAACCTCCCTAAACCCATCCTTGAATCTGCACGCACTGACCGGCGTCAAAAGACCTTTGTGCTCCGCCACTTCTGCTCCTCTCTGTTGACCATCTTTGAGGTGGGTTTCCTTGACCCCTTCGATCTTCTCCATACACTGCGCCATTTCCGCCTGGATGGCTTCTACCGCTTTCACACCCGCAGCTTTTTCTTGCTCCAGCATCTTGATCAGCCTCGATTTTTCACGATCGATCTTCGCCATATCGGCCTTTGCCCCTTCGAGACCGGACGCCAATTCTCCCACCACGACGTTCAAGCTCCCGATCTCCTTCTCTCCTGCTTCTTTAGCGTCCCCAACCTCGGTCTCCAGTGCCCGGATGATCTTTTGTTTCTCATTGACGGCGTCCTTGAGTTCTCGTTCCAGTGCTTCGAGCTGCTTAATTCTTTCTCCTCTCTCAACTGCCTCTTTCTCAGCTGCTCGTCTTCCTTTAATCTCGGCTGCAACGTGACACTCAAGATCCGCAACGGCTTCGTCCATTTCGCCTCGAAGTTCAGCCAAGGCAGTACTATGTCCGGCTTCCATCTGAGTAATCAACAGTTCTAGCTTCCCCACTTCAACCCTATAAGACTCAAGAGCGTCCTGGAGCTTCTGTATTGATCGCTGCTTCTCATCAACATCACTTTCTAATTCCTTGACTCTGATTGTTGTCTGCTCGACTACTGTCTCCAAGCTGTGCGCCGTGCTCTCGGCATGATCGGCTCTCGACCTTTCTGTTGACTGTACAACAGAGATGGCCTCTGCATTCTTCCGTGAACGATCTAATTGTTGGAGAACTGCATTGAATTGGTTTCGTAGATTGGATTCTTGGGTTTTCGAAGTCGATAGTGCTTCTTCTGCCAATAGAGCTTGAGCTTTTAGAGTCCGTAATCGGTCCAGCATGTTGTCAATTATTAGCTTCGGGTCTTCTGTAGCGAGACCCAGAGCAGTTTCCCCAGGAAAAAGGTATTCCAGCGACAAACGAGCCGAGCGGAAAACATCGCTGTCGGTGAAGGGTGGTATAGATGCTTGAACTACTGCTCCTATCACAGGCGGAGCCAAGGGAAATTGAGTGATTTCGCGAAGGACATTGCCGCTACCATCAGCACTGACCACGAGGTTTTCGTCGTCAACATTGTCGTTCTGGGAGCTTGAATGCGGCGGGGTTGGGTCGTGGAAGATGTCGTCGGTCACAAAAGGATCAGCCGTCATCGACCCCTCCCGCATTTCTTCCTTGAGTCTTCCGATTTCGTTCTCTAATTCTTGAATTCTCACCGTGTCCCCTCCACTATCATTCGAGCTATCCGCAACCTCTTTCCCTAACTGCCTCGCTAATTCTAATTCAGTCTTCAGCTCGTGTATTTGTTGCACCATTTTTGACGTTGATCTCTTCTCTTCATCAATGTCGTTGATCTCCTCACTCATGTGGTTTCTTCTCAATCGTCGCTTGGTCCGCTCATCGAGTGTTTGACGCAATGAAGGAATCTGAAATTCGCCAGAGACACGTATTGTTGGCGATGGTGTCAAAGATGGAGAAGGGAGAGACCCTGCTAAAGTCGTTGGAAGTGATACGCGTCTTCGAGGTTTTTCAGCAAGTAAACGAGGCCATGAGGGGGCGGAGGACTGAGCAGCAGTTGCCAGTGTAGTACGCTTAATATGTGGAGTGAGACCGGTTGATGAGGAGGAGGAGGTAGAGGCCTCGGGTCGAGGATCGGAGAATCGAACACGTTTCTTTGGCTTGGTTGGCGTCTTTGTTTCCCCAAGAGTGGTCTGCTGGGATTCATCACGATTGGTTGACTGTGAGACGGTTGTTTGACTCGGCGAATCAGCCTGACCACTGCTGCTACGTCTCTTACGCCGAACAGCTATGGGTCTGTCATCGGAGACAGACTCTCCAGCAGGGTATCTCGCCATGCCAAAAAGCCTCAGCGCAGACGAAAAGATATCAGGATGCAGATTAAAGGTACTAAAACATGATTTTGAGATGCTTCAATAAACAACAATGGATGGTCGGAAGCAACGAGGTTCATATAGTAACAGATGAGAAGCAGAGACAGAACACTGAAGATATAGGCTACAACATTATTTGATAGATCATCTGTTGATGTAAACAATCGCCTAGCCGTAACCCCGGCACGGGCTAAGGCCGCAGAAACACGTCACGGCGCGTCAACGATTGGATGTCACGACATCACGGGACAAGACTATTCTACCTAGAGAACCAGTACAGTACTCCGTACCCAGGCAGCACAGCTTTGATGTGAGTAACAATTGATTAGCTACCTTGCTTAGCATGCTTGGTTCATACGTGAGCTTGCCTGGCCGCTTCAATCACATGAAGATAGCTACACGATCATTGTGTCGTTGAGCTGTAGAGCAGCAGATGTCTGGATGTCTATTTGCAGAAGGAGGTACCAAGATCTTGAAATTGTACACTACCACCGTACATAAGGTACCTTAGGAGAGCACCACAGGGGCACTCATACGCTTCAAAAGAAAAGCTATGTTCATACACCTTCCTAGAATTGCACCCTGGCCCGCCCTTGTCCACGCCGCGACTTCTCACAAATGCATTTGAGGAAGGTGTTCGCAAGGCTGGAATTCTGTTAAGGAGATCACTAAGACGGGTAACCTTTCCTTCAGCTTGCGCCATGCCCAATCGGCATGTCGTCAGATCACAAACCCGCCAAGTCGTCCTATCCGTCAGCTCCTAAACCTGCTTCCTCTTCGACTACTTCGCCCATCGCATGTGTTAATCATTCGAAGGCGTCGTGTCCAGTGCTGAACTGCAGCAGCCGCAACATCTGATGAGAAAGCTTGCATGATGCATTAGACTTCGCAAAGACACCGGAGTCAGCTCACAAGGCAAACCATATTGTGTGTGGAGGAAATCAAACATGGTCATCAGTATAAGAACGTCGATATCACAGAGTCATGGATAAAGTGCTCCAGCTATTCAAGTCCTCCACCTCCCTGTTACCATCCACTGCAGCCTCTGCCACTTCTGTCTACAGTGGCGGTTCTTCAAACCTAACAATGTCCGAGTTATTTCTCCAAGCTCTACCGGCGGAGATTCTCAACCAGATCCTTGCCTATCTGGATCCGCTATCTCTACTCAGCCTTTCCCGAACATCGCATCTCTTACGAAATCATGCCCAGAACGACCTGCTATGGGACAGGTTGGTTTCGGAGAATGTGCCCAGGCCTGTGCAAAGTCCCTCTCCGTGCCTCAGCTGGAAGGATCTCTACCTCGGGCATTATCCCTACTGGTTCTTGCCGCGTCACAAACTTTGGTTCTCTGATAAAGTCAGCAGTGGGAGTACAATGACTGGCAACGTTGTTATTGCACTCTACGACCAACAGCGGGGTTGCATCGAAGCATACCGGCTTGTGGCTGAGCATGGCCCTCACACAATTCATCAATGGGAATGGAACCCTGATGTCATTATCCACACCTTCAATCCAAAGGTCCAACTTTGGCGCGACGACCCTGTGATCAAGCTCCATGTTCGAAGTTCTGACAGCCGTGGTAGATCACAGATGGAAACCCCGATGCCTACAGGTGCAGCGCACGGAGTCCGTTCGATGATATCGCTCTGTCAAATTATTCCAGACGAGCAACAGGATGAGAGTATGGCTCTTTGGCCTCCCGCAATTTGTCCAGCGCCACACCGTGTCCGGAATAAAAGCTCTACCATGTTTCGCGGAGAGGCCTGCAAGCCTGCAATCATGGCTGAGGCCAGCGATAGCACGTTCCGTATACGAAGGTGGGTAGATCCCGGAAGCATGCGGGCGCATTTGGGGATTAGAATTGGAGAGGACGTCATGACGTTCAGCACCCTGACTGAAGAGTCGTATAAGCCTACGAAGGAAAAACCATGGCAGGGGATATGGGTCGGTGACTATGCGGGGCATGGATGTGAGTTTTTGTTTGTGCTGCAAAAGGACGTGGAAGGTCCAGCCCCAGACACCATGTTGGACCGTCTCCCTGGCGGAACAGAAATAGACAGATCTTGTACAGGGAGACTAGAAGCCATAAAGTTGACTGGCGATAACAATGTTCCTCGAGGGGAGTATACCTGGATTGCCGAGGACATTGGGACCAAAGGGATCATCAGGATCGCTCAGGAAGATATCTTTAAGGGAGCACGAGTTGTCAGAAGTCGAGGCAATACTGCTGTCAGAGGATATAGGAATCGTAAGTCTTCCGTTCAGCATTTTGATATGCGACAATGATCAACCAAGCAAACAGCTACGTACATATCGACGCAATTAATCATGATCTCTCATGACAGCCTTGCCCAATACTGGGAGGTAAGATCTACCACTTGACGACCATTCTCCTCCCCGTACTTATCGTTCCGCATAGGAATTCGGACACATATCCTTCTATTCGCGTGTGAATATCGATGAATACCTAGACATGTGAATTGCCGCTTGGCTTTCACAATACAGCTTGGAAGCGTTGGAAGCTTTGTATATATAAGGCAGATACTCCACGTACATATGAAACAAATGATTGATGCTTGGGATGTTGAGGCAATGTCACTTTCTCAGTCTCCCCTCCGAGTAGACTTCTTGCGTATTCGTAGTTATGGTGCTATGAACTCGCAAGCTTTCTCGCAAGCCGAGCCCATATCGGACCCAGGCTTTTTTATTCTCAGGAGTACGCGTTCTTGTTCAAAGGCGCCACCTGTGAAGCTATCGGAACATTCTCAATTCGTTATCGCGTGATAAATTCCAAGCCTGGTCAAATCATCCATTCGGAAAAGTCGTTGATTCGTAGGTAAAGTAGATTTGATGCGTTGTGAAGTCATCCAGACGTCAATCAAGAACGATTGGTCAGAAATAGTTTCTAACAATACCCGCAGCTTTCAAGATTCTTGTATCGCAGCCCACTCATCTGTCGAAGATTTCGATAAAGCATTGCTTCAACCCGGAGATCCACAGGGCTTCACTACCTATTCGTACCTTACGGAGACTCGACCGATCTTGTTGCTTTTGCGGAGGCTGTGAAACATTCACAAGCGCCGAGATCTTGCTCCTTGACGTCAGCCCTAAGCCGACTTTACGAGTCCCTGACATCTTTGTACGACCTACTTTTGGCATCGTCAGCATGTCCTCAGTATCTGTCAATCGGTAGATTTCGGTATTCGCATCGCTGCTTGAAGCAACCTCTTTCTACATTCGAAGGTCCTGCCCTATCGCCAACATTATAATCCTTGTGGGCCCCGCCGCAAGAATCCTTACGGCGGAGTTGATAACCATACCATTAACCCAACATGCGCCTGCCCATCCGCCCCAGAGCGAATAGCGATGGGGGTCTATCCACCACTGCTCTTGTCGTGAGCTGCAAGCACCCATCCGCCGACGCAGCTGCGCTAACCAATCGTTAGGTCGCTATCATATGTGCTTCCGCTTTGTTCCTCTCGGTATCAACATTCATGTATCTTCGATCACTGCGGCGCGCATATTCAAATCCGAGATATGTACCTACCTCGTTCCTCAAATCCCGGTGGCGGTCATGGACTCCTGGTTCCCTCAAATATGGTCGCATATTCAACAAGACTACGTCTACACCTCTATCTACCGTACCCACCCAAACCCGCAATGTCGACACATCGTATACTCCTTCAGTCACAACCAACGAGCCGACCACACAATCTCTAACCGAAACGGCCACTACAACTAACAATGGAATCGACCGCAACACCTCTATCCGCAGCATCATGACCCTTCCACCCTACAGACCCGCCCCTTCCCCTTCGGAACGCCTCATTGCGCGCGAAGGCGAGCGCGCAGGTGTTGATACGGTCGTTGAGTTCCCCGAAACTGCCGACGAAGAAGAACAGCGCAGGGAAGAAGATATGGAAGCTCTTTACCAAGTACGGCAAGCACGTCGCCACGAGCAAACCGAGCGTAACGAACGTCGCCGAGAACGCCAAGCAGCTCGCGAAGCAGGTGACTGGGCACGTTTGGAACAATTACGACTGGAAAGCCAAATGCGCACGAGAGCTAGGACAGGCAGCAACACCAGTAGCCCTTTTGCGAGCATAATAAACGTAAATGCAGCTGGTATTGACCCTACCGCTCTCCCAGGGGTCCGCGACCGCCGTGTCAGCAGTGTTAGCTACGCCTCCCTAGGTCTGGCCCGCCACGACGGCACCAGAATCCGAGCCGATAGCGTTGAATCCAACGACCAGCGCCCACTTCTCGACTCCGCAGCCAGTATGGGTGGTAGTATCCCTGGATCAAGGAGAAGTTCGCTCTTCACAACACATCCGCAGCACCAGCGCGCGCCGAGCGCGGAATCCGTGATGAGTGTCGACTCCGATGCAGCAGATACGCCGTATACGTCTAATCGGAGCGGCAGTGATCCGCCGCCCCCTATCCTTACACCTAGCGCGAGCCATGGTACCGAAAGTAGTAGCGAAATGAACGGAGAGCCGCTTGGGGAACCCCCTAGATACGAGGATGCGGCGGATGGAAGACGTGGGAGTGAGCCAGAGGAAGAAGCGCCACCATATACGAGCCCGGTGGCAGAGAGGGGAGCGACCGATGTACCGAGATTGCCGTCGATAAGAAGGATACCAGCGATCGAGGTTACGGGGACGACGCCAGCGAGTAGTGTTCCTGCCACGCCGATTGAGGGACCGCAGGAGTGGAGACGATGATGAACGCGTTCGGGTGGGATGTGTAAATATTCCTCCATAATTTTGATTGGGTTGCTATATTGAAGCATGATGGCGAGAAGGGGGATCAAGACACGGAGACAGAGACACTTTGCTGGAACACCACTATCCTCTAAGCTTAACCAGTCCTTCTCAGAGAATACCTGGGTGGCCCATAATTGCACTATGGCCTTCCGAAAAAAGAACGCAGGACCAGACCATTGGAGCACAGCAAACACCGCGTTTTGTACTATAAGCATTCCAGCGACGTTTCTAGCCAGCGAGCCAGGAAAAATGCCTGACCCTTTTCAGCTCGAAGATTGAAAGATTTAGTGAGGAAATATTTGGAGAACGATGGCTTTTTGGAGAGAAATTTGCAGCGAGTTGTAGATATCGCTAGACATTGTTATTTACAGCAGTCTTAGCACCAGCATCGGATCTTTCAATGATGTAACGCTTTTTAAGCAGTTAGAGGTTGGTGTGCAAGTTCACACTTCGCATCGATCATAACAACGTATTCACTGGCTGACCTGGCCATCCTACTTCTCTAGGAATATCTGACGGGTTCATCTCCGCAATTAACTGGCATTTGATACTCGACAGTCGAGTATTAGGATCGTTGCCGAAGCAGGGATTACCAATATAAACTTACAAGGCAGCCTCGACATGCTCGCCTCGATCTGCTGAACCACCATAACTCTCCTCCATTGATCTAGCTCGGGTCATGGAGCAGTCGCAATCATACATAGTGGCTGGTGGTAGAAATTCTCAAGACGGCTCGGGACTCTGCCTGCTATCTATCTCTAGGTGCGTGTCGTTGCCCCGTGCTCACAACCAAACCCGCAATGATAGCTGATGGAACAGTGCTCAGATGACGAGAAATGTTCGAGGACTCTTCAAGCTTGCGGATCCTTAAAGGGCCCTTTATGACAATGCTAAACGAGAAAGCGAGCTGCATCAGATTTTGCCGCCATTAAGCCATGTGAACTCTTTGAATCTCATCGCAGGTACCAGTCCTGGAGGGTAAGAAAAACCTGGACGCTGTTCGATTGAAGCTAGTTGTCCCAAGTCTCATCGCTATTCTTTACTTGGTCGCCTTGAAATGCACGGAGATGGAGTGCATTGATGTTTATACAAGAATTCTAAGCACCATGTTCAACAAAGACAAGCGAGGCTCTACGAAATCGTCGCTTTCTGAGAGGTACACACTCCGAGGTCAAAAGGCAGTCAGTCGCACGCTCTTGGAGGCCTTCTTGTCGTGCCTGTTCAAGGCCGCGCCCTTCTCAACAAGAGGCACAGGCAGAGACTAATACAACGGGCAGGACCTTTAACCCTACAAGAGCATGGCCTGCCAGGTATGAGATAGCCCGCAAGAGAACAGGAATTCGAATCACCGAGTTGATTGAAAACACGAAGCATACAGCACCAGCGGGTTCATCGACGTGCTTCTTTCCCATGGCGAAACAAGTATCACGGAAAAGCCTCGGCGCAGCACAAGAAACCGTTCTCTTTGATCGGTTGACGGACTCTACGAGATTGTTGGAGGGTTGGGTAAGAAGTTGGACTTATGGGAAGGGTTTAAAGGGAAGAGCTTGGTGGATGGGGGATTGTGTGGGATGGGGAGGAGGGAAGTTCTGGGAAAGTGGCGTGGGAGATGTATCATGTATCAGGGGGGAGAATATCAGAGGAGCTGGGTTGCTGCATGTGATTCCGTTTATACAGACGTAGGGGTAACAAGAATCAGACATACACTCGAAGGAAAAAGGCAATGAACCGGGAAATCCGCCTGAAAAGAAAATGTATGAAAAAGTTCTATCTATCGTTAGCTCTAACCTCACCATGTCACTCTCGACACTGCAGAAAATTCTAAAGTCGATCAGTAGATTAAATTTTTTTATAAATGAGTGTATTAAAATCTCAATCGAAAAAAAAGACATACTTTTTCCACTTAATATCTGTATTTTCAGTCAACCGTATTCATTATTTCTTTTTCATCTTTCAATTTTGTTCAAATATTCAGCTCTTTCTTTCATCAACGTCAGCGCGAGAATTTTCTCCTAAAACTACCGTGTTCTTTCTTCGTAATTGTCTTAGTATAAATCTCAAAAGTTATCTGAATTAGAAGAAAGTGAAGGAAGATGATGGGGACGACGGAGGGACGGGCGGGGATGGAGTGGAATAAATGGGATGAGGAGGGCGGTCAGGTGAAAAAGAGGGAGAGGGAAGTGAAAAGTGAAAGGGGGAAAAATGTCTTTTCGTCTCGTTCTCCTAGATGTCATATTGAATCCTCGCTTGCGTTTTTGCTCTGTTTAGCCTGCAGGGGAACTAATCTATTCTCGACCACGATTGTGTTTGCACCGGGCAAATCGAGGGTAAAGAATAATCTCGGGCGTAGATGGCGTTTCTGAGAGTTGCCTTGAGCGTGATTGGGTTAGCACACTTCCATACCATATAGGCTTTGCCTTTGTAATATCGCCCTGCCTCCAACTCCATCGGCATATCGCTTGAAAGTTAATGAATGCTTTTCTGAGGATCTCAGTAGACCCCCAGAGAAGACGTCGTCCACAAATCATGTGGGCCTAAATCAGTGATTTAGCGAGATACTGTACAGCAAGTAGCCAACCCAGTGCTGGCTCCTTGCGACAGTCTTTTCAGCTTCGCGTTCTTTGGCTGCAGCATCAGGACGACGGTTGACAGCTGAGGCCAACGGGTATGCTTGGACATGATATCTTGTGACTCGAGTTTATGTCAAGTTGATAGCAGCTGTTTTCTTTGGCCGCGGGTGATGAAAGTATGTATATGCGCGGCGATATCATCGTCAAATAAAGCTGCGGCACGCTGGTCATACACTTTTGTTTGCTCGTAATACATGTGGATTTCTCTTCGGTTTCGGCAGGTCGATAAGTCGCCATGTCTGTATGGACTGACTCCGCGAAAAAGAACTGCTTGTGATCTCTCTACATCCCATTGTTTGATGTTGTCCCGGATACGAGTGGCTGCGGATCAAACTGCGGCATACCGCCTAAGGAAGGAACGATTGCTGCTAAGCTATGTCTGTCTAAATTAGGTAGGTACCGCGCGGGTGAAAGTAGCGCTGAAGGAGCAAAACGACATGGAAGACAGAAAGTATGATGACAAACGATACGGCCATCGAAAAATCTATCAACAACGAAAGAATACGACCCTTTGAGCGCCGTCAAGAAACTGAGCCAGACCAATGAATTATTAATCTTCCTCATGCTCATCCCCCAACAACTTCCTCAAATGCCCTCCTTGCTTTTGGAGTAATGCTTCAAAACCTCCCTTCTCCAAAACCTTGCCATCTCCTAGCACGACAATCTCTCGGCAGCCCTTCATCATCTCCCTGTCATGCGTAACAACAAGAACTCCGACGCCCTTCTTTTCCAACTTCCCAATCATCCCCTGAATATGTCTTGCGCTCTCTGGATCCAGCCCGCTCGTCGCTTCGTCTAACACCAGTATCTTTGGCTTTCTCACAACAGCTCTAGCAATCGCTATCCTTTGAGCTTGACCACCACTTAGTCCTGTTCCGCCGTCGCCAATGAGGGTGTCGTAACCGCAGGGCAAGCTCATGATGAAATTATCGATCCCCGCTAACACAGCTGCGGCGCGGATTCTGGGAAGCGAAGCTAGGGGCGAAATTTCGGAAAGGCCATATGAGATGTTCTGAGAGATGGTGGCTGAGAACAGGACTGGGGTTTGAGAAACAACAGCGATGAGCGAGCGCATTGTAGGAAGGTGGAGGGTGTCGATGCGGCAGGACGACATGGTCAGTTTTCCTGAGGTGGGTGGATAGAGACCCAAAATTAGAGAGGCGATTGTAGACTTTCCTGAGCCCGAGAATCCTACCAGCGCTGTAGTCGTGTGCGGCGATATGGTGAGGGAGATAGAGGAAAGAATGGAAGCTGTCGGTCGTGAGGGATAGGTGAAGCTTAGATTAGTGAGCTGAATGGCACCTGGATTTAATAGGCGGATGTGACCAGTATGCTCGTGTGAAGACTTGTAAGGAAGCTTAGCGAGACGGAGGAGACGAGTGGCTGTATCACGCGCGGAATTGATCTGGGGTACTAAAAATACAATGTAAGTAACTGGCCCAATTTAGGGGCACTAGAAGACTCACCAAAGGCAATTATGCCATTGGCATTTGCGATACTGAAGAGTAGCATTGTAAAGACGGTGAGAATGTCTTCGGTCCTCGCCCCCTTAGAAGAAGCGAGTACGGCACCATAATAAAAGATCGTCGCTGCAGAGATTTAGGTTTTGGGTCGTTTAATAAAAGGGTAAAGAATTGCTCACCAGTAACGAAGATGATACCAGAATCTGACAAACCAAAGAAGAAGCCGGAGTATGCTGCTCTCTTCAAACCGACAATCCTTGCCCGCTCTGTGGCCCTTAAGTATTTGTCTTGGAAGTACCTTTCTAGCGTCAAAGCCCTAACGGTCCTGATGTTTCCGAAAGTCTCTGTGAAAATGGAGTTCGCGGCTTCACCGGCAGCATTACTTCTCCCCTCCCACTTTCCACTGACAGCTTCAAAGGCTCTGGTAACCCCATACATGAAAGGCCCAGAGGCGAGCCCGACCAGAGTAAGCTTCCATGATACGACAAGACTCCAAGTAACAGCTATCACAACCATAGTAACAGCAACGAAAATGAGGCCTGCAAATCTGCCTAAAAGATTCCTCATCTCTTCAGCGTTGCGGTCCAAACATTCCGTGAGCCGCGCGAGATCGTTTTTATCTCTGTCAAACCATGCGCGTGGCTGATCAAGGATACGTTTCATAGCCTGAATCCGTAATGTGTCGATCCAAGCCTGACCGCAGTACTCGAGGAGATAGTGCATGCAGTAGGAAGCGGAAGAGTCCACAACAGCCACACCAAGCACCGATATAGACCATTTGAGTGATTCTTGCGAATGATTGTTACTAGAGAAAAAAGTTGCGAGAAGTTTCGAAAACACCCAGGAGAATGTTGGTGTCGCTGCAGCATGGACTGCAGCGCACAGGAAGCCGCAAACCAGTGCGATACGCTTCCGCCATGTCAAGGTGGGCCATATAGTAGACAATATCTCTGATATTGGGGCAACACGTCGCTCTTTCTCAGCCTTAGTAAGCCTAAGTTTATGCTTGGGCATTGCGACCCCGACTGTTCTTGGGGATCTTATGTCTGATGTTGAGCCTTGCACAGTGGTACCCCGCTGAGGAGTGCTTGGATCGAGTGCCTTTCGAGTGCCAAGCACAGGACCCACCGCTTTCATTTCAGTCATTTCCACCTCGTTTGGTAGGGGAGGCAACTCGGGGATCAAATGGTCCATTGCCTCAATCGGCTGTAAATCCGTACGTTTCGGTTGGGAACTTGACATCCTGTGAGTTGTAGACATACGGCTCAGTGGAAACGTGAACGCAGTTGGGGATAATGGGGGTACCAAGCTTCGGGAATGGCGCCCAGCCTCTAGATTTCCGGGCTTTGGAGAGAGCACATTAGGAATATAGCTTTTTCTTGGAAGTACTTGGATGTCCATCGAATCGCGAGAGATAATCGATGCCGGCGGAGATTCCGGGTGTGTGGTCGGAGAATATGGTTGACACCGTTCCTTTGGTGAACTTGGAAGCTGCTTGTTCAAGGGTAAATCATTGAGTTCCTGGGGTATTCCAAGAGGACCATCTACTAGTCGCTCCAAGGTATGCCTGAACCCTTCCTGAACGATCACTCCATTGTCCAGTACATAGGCGAAGTCGCTGTCGTGAATATGCGACATGTCGTGGGTGATGATGATCGTCGTCTTTTCTCGGCGCCATGCTCTAATAGCGTTCATCACGCGCGCTTTGCTAACGTGATCCAGAGCACTGGTGGCCTCATCAAGAATGAGGATCGGAGTATCCCGAAGGTGAGCTCGAGCAATGGCAACCCTCTGCTTCTGGCCGCCACTCATGGCATTACCTCCGTTTCCGACAACGGTATCCAAGCTCTGCGGCAGGTCTTGGATGGTATCTCGTAAACCCGCAAGTTCTATAGCCTTTTGTACCTCCTTTTTCTTGGTTTTCTCAGGATTCCTGATACCGAACATGATGTTTTTGTATATCGTTTCGTTAAACAAGACACTTTGTTGCTGGACTAAAGTCACATTCTTTCGTAGCCAAGAGATGTCAATTGTCCGGATGGCGTTTCCATCGATCATGATCTCACCGGAATCTGGGCTGTAGAATCGCATGAGCAAGTTCCCTAGTGTGCTCTTTCCAGAACCACTCCTTCCTATGACAAACGAAGTTTCCCCTGCCGGAAAGAAAAAACTGGCGTTATCGAGAGCGAGTCGATCTGGACGAGAAGGGTACGTAAAGGAGACCTAAAAGATATTAGTTTCGCATAAACTGACTGTACAGATTTACTTACATTTCGGATTTCGACATCACCTTTGCAGTTTCCGAGCGTCTTACAACCAACCATGCTAGTGACTTTGCGCCCTCTCTCCATCTGAATCAAGGCGGCTTTGAGTGTAGCTCCTGCTGCTCTTCCCTTCTCGAGCACAATCATTTGCGGTAGAATCTGTTCAATTGCTTGTGCCGCCATAAGACACGCCCAGAATGCCGTCAAGATCTGACCCGGATTTTTCTTGCCTTTATCGACCAGATGGCTGCCATACCAAAAGCCTTGTACGAACATCCCCAATGTAACAAGGCGTATCAACCCAATCTGCAGAGCATTTTGTCGGGCCTGGATGAGATAGAATCTAGCAGCTTTATGGACAGCCTGGGCGTATTGCCATGACTGAAAGTCTTGTCCATTGAAGCATTTGACCGTATCGATTGCCGAAATCGAATTGTTCGCTAGCTGAGACGCTCGGGTGAGTTCCTTCGCCTGAGCCTCGATGCTTGGCTGCATTCTAGCGGAAATCCAAGCTAAAGTCAAGGCCGATATCGGTGCTGTTGCAAGCGTGACCAATGTCAAATTCCATGCCGTGTAAAACGCTACGCCCAGAGCTGCGAGAGTCGTTACTGCGTATTGAATAGCAAAGCCAAGTGGCTGTGATGTCGCGAGCTGAAGCTCTCGTACATTACTGCAAACCTAATTAGAATTAATCAGGAAGCTACCGGGCTTTACTTACTTTTGTAGCCGCGATATTAATGTGTCGATCCCTGATTTCCGCATATCGTACCACTCCATTTCCTTCTCCAGCATGCCCTCAAACAACTTATCCCTTGCACTTTTCGCCTGGAGTTCCCCAAACAGAATCCAGAACATGAAGTAGCCAGCATTGAGTAAGCCACTGGCGGAGCCCAGCCCCACAAGCGCAAGCCCGTACATTGAAATCTTCCTGAGGAGATCAGACCCGCTGATAGTCCCTGCCCCAAAACTCGTGAAGCAGTCAAACACCTTTCCCAAAAATATTGAGAGGGCAGGTATGATGATTCCTGAAGCCACGGACAGGGTAAGCGCCAGCAGAAGGGGAATGATATGTGGTCTCGTTGTAAAGTTGAAAAGGGAGCGCCAGCCGGGGCGTTCGACAAGGTGGTCGCCGTCGACCTGGCGTTCGGGATCCGCAGGATGTCTGGCACCCTCATCCATCGGGTTTTCTTCGCAAGAGAAAATGCTGTCTTTTTTTGTCGGTGGAAGTCGCTTGATCCTCGTAAACGGGCATGATCTGTTGGTCGGAAGTGAAAGCTAAGATATCAAGAATTGAGTATCAGCTAGAAGTGACATTTCATAAAGAACAATACATCGAAAAGAACGTGTGAGACAATAGTAATCGAGTGGGGTGGGCGAGCTGAATGCGTACCTCACAATGGGAATGCGTAATTAAATTTGTTGTGTGCCGCTTAGTATTGTTCTCTCGCAAAGTTACCTAGCAACGTGCGCGTAAACAATGAGATTGTACGAAGCTCATGTGATCTTATTGTGAAAGCACATTGAAGAAGGGAGCTCGACACCTATAGAGGTAGGGAAAAATGAAGTCACAAGACTAGAGTAGTGAACTTTGGAGGCCATAGTTGTCCGGATCAAGCGACAAGGACGCGAGACTCATATTCCCATATGGATATGCCCTACTGCAAGTCATGAATGATTGACGATATCGCGATCGCAAGGTACTCAGTATTGCCCAAATGATGTCTTACGGGATGAAGGTTAAGTTATGGTAGGCTCGAATTCGGAGGATGACGGTGTCTGAGTGACAACTTCGACTGTATTTCAGTCTACGTCGAATTGATGGACCACACATTATGTATCCTTCTTGGCGTCATCTGGGTGCTCCCTCTCATACACCCAGTCGTTCAAGCCCTCGCGGTTCCTGACATTGATTAGACCAATACAGCAATTAAACGTCTTGAGCGTACCTTGCAATCTCGATAGCATAGAACTGCATACGCATAGCTAGAATAATGAAGTCAGCATGGATGCCGTCCAACGCGTCGCACTTCGCAGACCGAATATCGTTTCCTTCTCCCCGTACTCGAATTTGGGATTAGACCTCAGCATAGTCCCAAAATTATAATCCTCCACCGTCTTATCGTATGCCATCATAAAGTTCCGCCACTTCTCTTTCCCTTCCTTGCTCTTCATCTTGTTCTCATCGATCGTTTCTCGGGGATCAAACTCAGGAAATTCCTTCCTGAAATGCTCGTAAATCTCATCGTCCATTTTCGTGAGTCGTAGGCTAGATCCCCGCATCTTCTCGAGTATTGCCCAATATGTAGCCATGTGCTGTACGGCTGGGGTTTGCCATGTCAGCTGAAATGGATTTTGATGTAGAGCAATGTCGTCCAGGCCTGGGGTAGCGTGGCAGGATGCAGACCTTTGACGGCAAATTGCTTCTCCATCTGATGCCATGCTCAGCAATAGGGCTTACAATGGCGGGTCTGAACTTACGTCCTCAAAATTGTCCGCCTGCTCTGGGGTCAGGCTTGCGCCTGCTGGTCCGAGAGACATAGTCGATGAAAATAGGCGTGTGCTACTGAATAGATATGATCAATTACTAGGAAGCCGAGCAAGCTGCTACAGTTGATTGGTATCAGAAGTACACTCGAAGCTTGTTAATCGCGTGCTATTGATGTTAAATTGTGGTTGCGGATTTGTTCGTAAATTGTGACGTTATACTATCTCGCATCTACAGAATTTACATTCGACAATGACTACGATACGACTTTGCGAAACGCACCGAAAATCTCATCTGAAAATACAAGCCTTCTTGCAGTCTCTTTGCTGACTATGGATAATCGAGACTTCTAGCTAATGCCTCCTCGAGGAGTGTTTCGACCTCTCACAGCAGGCCATCCAATGAGAGCGCGTCATCCAAGACCAGCCAGCCGTTTTCCACCTTGCTTAGTTGACTTCAAGGCGTACGTCTGTCTCTACATGTCCTCCACGGGTAAACATGCACGCCTCGATTTTGCCTGCTTCTTGAGTCTACTGGTTGCGTCTCAAGAACGAGGAATACTGCCCTTGTTGTAGCGAATTTAGTCGGTTTAGGCTCATCTTGGGCACGGTTGGTACTCATTACTTGCTCGCAGAAAGCGTCGTAAAGGTGTGATTTCGAAGATAACAAGTCGTCTATATTCCCATCTCAACCCTTCTTTCGCCGCTTCGCAGGCCTTGCTGATGGCTCTCCTGGCGGACTCGCGTCGTCTTCGGTAGCTTCCGAGTGTTGGAGTTTCTCTACGGGCTTACTTTGATCTTCGAGTACTGTAGTGTTGTCCGCCTCCGAAGGACTAGAATCCTCATCGCTGAATTGTGAGACTTCATCAGAAAGGGTAATGGACTCGTCTTCATCTTCATCGAAACCATTGAACTGATCATTTTCGTCCACTTGGCTTTCTGTGACAGTGTGGTGTTCTGGTTTTCCCGCTGGATTGGACGCGGGGTCTTCCGGCTTTCTTACCTTTCCCATCTCTCCCAGGACCCCTTTCCTACCTTCTATGCCTCTGTTTCCTTGCCCTTCCACCACTGGCGGAGGTGTAAACCACGGTATCTTACCTCTCAGAAAGTCATTGAGTACCATTTTTGCGACACCATCAACGTCCGCTTCCCCTCCTTTAAGGAGCCTTCCACCTTTCCTAGCGAGCAGTTCCAAGAATTCAGTGGCTGTGTTGAATCCCCTGATATCATAAGTACGTTCGATATGCTGAGGTTTGGTTTTCTTCAAGACAGAAGCGATGTATTGCTCGGGATTTTCGACATTTTCGACCCTCACTACTCCTCTCAGAAGGATGTCTTCTTGTGAGTCATTGTTGTTAGGCGGAACAACGCCTGGACAATCGATCAAATATATACGTTTCATCAAGGTAATGTATTGCCAAATCTTAGTTTCTCCAGGTATTGGTGCCACGGTGCAGACCTTCTTTTTTCGTAAAGTATTAATGATAGATGATTTGCCTGTATTTGGATAGCCGATGAAGCCGACACTGATCTGCTTGCGGTCGGAATGAAGCGAAGAGAACTGGCGGAGGAGTTGGATCAAAGATCCTTTCCCGAAAGAATTAGTGATCGAGGCATGGAACGCAAGGGTTGGGTAATCTTTTGAAAGTGCGCGTACCCAGGAGGCCTGCGTAAATATTAGCGGAAACCCTACTATTAAATATTTCCGCGGGTATCGTAATTGTATGAAGCATTACTAAGAACACCTCCGCCTGTCCACTACCAGTGCAGTAGAGGAGGAATTCAACTCAAGCGCAGCATACCCAAATCCTTTGCGACGCACTCTCCAAGACGACGAGTGGTCAACCCAAGATCAGAATGATCAAGAGCGGCGAATAAGGGGTCAATCTACCAAAGTTGTAACAGAGCAACTTCCATTGTGAAACAGCAAAATGATGCAGGAAGGAGTCTTGACTTAACGATGGAATCAAGTAGTGCGGGACAGGACGTAAACAGTGTAGACTTACAGCGACTCCTGTTGGGACTAGGTCACACTTGTTCAGGACGAAGATCAGGTGCTTGTGTGGTGCCTCTTCTCGGATGTATTTTTCAACGCTTCGACACCGTGTCCCCAGAGGATCACGAGCATCCAATACATGGATCACAACATCCGAAGAATCTATGACTTTATAGAGCTCATTCCAGATCCTCTTACTCTGACCCTTCGAGAAAATCGGCTCCTTCGCTGTTGATAGCACAGCTTCTTCAGGTACTGCCTCACCAGCATCTTCCTCCACACCTGATGTACCACTCAGAAGCTTCGCCTGTTCAAGACGGTCTAAATATGTGTCATGCATCTTTTCAGTTTCACCCGCAAGGTCTTCGAGAGACCCCACACCAAGCTTGACCCGCTTCCTCTGCGCCTTTGGTCCAAATGTATCGCCGAAAGGAGCAGACTGAACCTCGATCTTCGCTTGATGTTGCTTTATACCATTTTTCCCTTGCCCGTCTCTCACAAGACTCATTGGCAGCTTATTGGTCTTCAGTAGGACCTGGTACGGATCCGAAGCCTTCTCTGCCATAGCTTCTCGAAAAGAGCTTAGCGCGTCCTGCGAAATCACGCGTGTGTTTCCAAACCACTTTCTGTTTGGCTCAACGTGGGCTTTGGGTATGTCGCGAGTCTGAAATGCAGCTGCTTTCGTGACCTTTCCGCTTGCATTTCTCTGGGCTCCGCCACCTGTGAACATATTCAAAGTCTTTGCTTTTTTGGCCGACCTAAGCGCAGCAATCAGAGACATGGATAGCTCATACTCTAATCTCTTGACATACCTGTAGAAGTTTTCTCCCTTGGTTTTGACATTGTTCATCCCATCACCCACCTTCCCCTGCCTCACCTTCCTCGAAGCTTCCTTCTTGGAGGTACCCATAATAGTTCAAAATTGACTGATTTTCAATTATAAAAGGAGTGTGGTCTGTGGCGTTGTTATTTTCACAGGCCCTTAGGATTTGAGAGTCTGTACGTTAGAAAGTTTAAGAAATATAGATAATCTCATTAATGTGGGATGCTAGCGCAAAATTATTTCGTGCAGGACCAAATCTGGAAAACCATATTTCAACAGCATCGAGCTGTCCCCACTGTAAAACACATACCCACTATGCCTCCATTGATGGCTTCAAGAGCACCCTGTTGCGTCCGTTCACTCTCCCGCAGGTGTCTGTATAGTACCAGCTCGACAACGACCGCAACACACCATTCTCCTCTACCCCCAACTACCAAAAAGCAAATCCCTCCCGAATCCCCGAGATACATCGACGTCCCGCAATCCGTCCAACCTCAAGCCATCTACAAACCTTTCGTCAAAGGTGTTCTTCCAATTCCGCGGCAGATTTTCCGCCCGGGTGATCCAGACAAAACTTCCCCTGAATACCTCGCCGCTGTGACCCCCGAGCCCCTTCCTTCCACCAGGAGATCCACCCCAGATAAAGCGCACGCAGGCTTCGTCACCTGGAAAGCACGACAAGCTGCCTCCAGGCGACAGAATCTCCGCGAGAGTCTAGTGCAGCTCCGGCATCGGAAAGAAAAAATTGAAAAGCGCGTCGCCATACGCAGCGCCTCCAAAATGGCCGAGCACGAACGTCTAGTCGCTAAACCCGAGCGCGATGACGAACGCTTCACGTCCCCCTCTATCCTCAAATCCACGCACCCATCCAACCGCCCTCTCCTCCCTGACCCCGACCGCGCCTCCCGCCTGGCCACCAAACAGGCCAACGTCGCCGCCCAAGAAGCTGCAAAACAAGAAGACCGTCGAAACGCCCTGCATACGCTGTACCTGAACGCAGGTAATTTCATCATCACGGAAGAGCATCTGAACAGAGTTGTGGATCAGGTATTTGATGATCATAAGCAGTTTGCGACTGATAGCAGGCATGGGCTGAATATTTGGAATACGGGCTATCCGGAGACGGTGCAGGATATGCTGAGCCAGGCAAATCGGGAGACTGGTGGGAAGGCGGTTGATCGCAACCAGGGATATGGTCCTGTGACGAAGGAGAGGATGAAGAAGCTTAGGGAAGAGTTGACTGGAGGGAAGATGTGAGCACAGCCTAGCTTGGGAGGATGTGTTGTACATGTTTTTGGGGCCCACGTGGTAGTATCAATCTGCATGGGCGTTACAGAAGACCCCGGTACAGCTATACAGAGACGGAGCGCAGGTCATAATCTCAAACGGACATAGAATATACAATATGTACACACATCCGCCTTCCCTAATCCCTACTCCTCCTCCGCCATTTTCACACCCTCAAACCCCTTCCTCATGAAGCCCCTCACCGCCTCTAGCCCCCCTTTCAACACCTCCGTCTCACAGACAAACCCCAGCCGCACATACCCCTTGAAGTCCTTCCCATCCCCAAAGCACTTGCTCCCAGGACAAAACAGCACGCCCGTCCGCTCCAGCAGCTTTGTGCAAAAATCCACATCATCCACCTCCCTCCCCATCTTCGAGACCTTGACAAACGCCGTCGTGCCAGCAACCGGTTTCGTCCACTCGCACGCCCAGCGGTGGGATTCCACAAAGGCGTCCACGAGCGCCAGATTCGTCTTCGCAAGCCCGATGTTGCGCGACAGCAGCGCGTGGATACAGCTGTGGCTGAGCGCAAAAGCCGCAATCTGGTCGTCTATCTGGCTGACGCTGATACACGTGTACTGTCTCGCCCTCGCACAAGCTTCCACGATCTCGGGCGAGCGCGAAGCGATCCAGCCCACGCGGATGCCGGCTAGAGCGTAGGCTTTGGAGAGGGAGCCGGTGACGATGGCTTTGGGGTAGGTCAGGGAGAGGATGGAGGGGGGGAAGGCGGGGTCGATGGGGCTGATGGAGTGGAAGAGGGGGCGGTAGACTTCGTCGCTAAGGAGGAAGAGGTTGTGGGTGCGGGCGATTTCGATGGTTTGGTCGAGGGTGGGTTTGGGGATTATGGCGCCGGTGGGGTTTTGGGGGTTGCTGGGGGTGGTTAGCGATTTCTATTTTTCTGCGAAACATGACTGGAATTCTTCCTGGCGGAAACTATGCCGGTCTTTTTTGGAAGAACGTTTAAAACCGAGAATGGAAAAACCACATTGGAGACCTTGTTGTTTCAAGAAGGTTACACTGAGAATTTGGAGAATGAAGGTACTGATTAAGACACAAGATCGTGATTGGGAGCTCATCTTACTTTATGATAATCATCTTGGTGTTCGGTCTTATCAGACCTTTCAACTCCTCGACGTCCAATTGCCATTTGTTGTCTTCACGAGCTCGCCACAGACTCACCTCAGCCCCAAGGCTGGCAGGAACCTCATAAAGCTGTTGATACGTAGGATAATGACAGACTACATGGTCTCCTTTTCCGATGAGGCCGTAGAATACGGTAAGATTCGCGGCAATGGCCCCAGGAGTAATCAGGACATGCTCTGGATACAGTGGAGAAGGGGCCTTTGAAGAGTAGAGATTGGCCAGATTAGACCGTAGTTTCTCGGAGCCACGAATGGGTCCATAAGTCAAAACTGTAGAATGGTCCCATATCTCGGTCGATTTGTCTTCTGAGAGCTCTTTCAGTTTTTCAAGAGATATAGATGCGGCACAGGTCTCCGCAATGTTCAACTTGGCGGTTGTTTCATAGGTGTCCATCCACTAATATAGGAAAACAGCCATTGTCAGCATGACAATGAGTCTTGACGTATATCCAACAGATTAGATTGACAGGAAATGAGATGATTATAGAGCAAGGTAACAAAACATGTAGTCCATAATAAAGCAGGAATACTTATAACAACACTTTAGTGAAAAGTTCCGTTGCTCTTACTTCTTCAACTGCAAATGGTTTGGCCTTTGCGAGTGCCATTGCCGCTGTGGTACCTTATTCGTGTGATTTAATCATGGACTTCGAACAATTACACCGTATAGACTGTCGACAGGCTTCATGTGTTTTTTCCACCACAGACGGAAAGGCGGATGTTCTCAAGCTTCCATCATTTGTTCTAGAAGGGCTCAGGTACATAAGGTGATAAGGTAGGGTTGCTCGGGGGCTAGGACTATCACCCTGGCTCTGGTACATAAGGTATGCCATAGATACATACATACATAGAGCCAATCGCATCACTACCTTACCATCTGCTTTGGCACCTCGTCCTCGGGACATCATGATCCTATCCTCGCCTTACAGTCATAGCTGAATGTTTTATACCTCTGCAGAGAAGCTTCAAGCTTTTCAGACTGATGGTCCGCCGCATACGGAGTACGATACCATAACATCCATATAATACGGGCGGTTACAGATCCTGCCACCAACTTACAAGGGTCTTTCATAGCCGAGGCCGTTCAACTCCTCCCGCCATCATTGCTTGGTTGTATGCAGTACACCCCCACTTCTCGTGAAATGACCAGACGCCTCGAACTCCATTCCATCTCAGACAGCCGCGAGTAAACGTTCTTCTTGGTGCCCTCCTTCGCCCCCATCCTAATCTTCTCTGGCCTTATCGGAAGCTTCTACTTTTTAGGCCTCAGCCACCAACGCAAATCTGTCCTTCTGAACGGCCAAGACAGATGCGTGCGACTTGGGCTGCCCTCGAGGCGCTGGTGGCTATATCATCGATACGGACGACATGTGCCTTCCAGAACTACTCCCGATACGACCTGCTCCAGTCGAGCTTCTCACTTCAAGATGATCGCCCCCCAGATTGCCCTCCCTGCTTCAACTGCAACCTGCAAGCTTTCCAATGCGCACAGTTTGGCGCATGTAATAGGTACAACGGGAAATGTTCTTGTCCACCTGGCTTTGGGGGAGAAGACTGTTCGAAGCCAGTCTGTGGTTCATTGGCCAAGGGAAAGGAGAGGTTACCGAGGGGCGATGGGAACTGCGAATGTGATGAGGGATGGGGAGGCATAAACTGCAACGTGTGTGAGACAGATCGATCGTGTGACGCTTTGATGCCGGAAGGTAAAGAGGGGATCTGCTACAAATCAGGCGCCGTGGTGAAAGAGAACTTCCAGATGTGCGACGTCACCAACAGAAAAATCAAGGATCAATTGAAGGAGCAGATACCACAAGCGACCTTCTCTTGTAATGCTGAGCAGGAGGCTTGCAACTTCCAATGTAGGCTGACCCAGTAATTATCATAATACACTTGCTGACTGGATCTAGTCTGGGTTGGTCAAATCGAGTCATTCTACTGCGACCTCGATACGTGCGCCTTTGAGTCAAACAACGACTACGACAAGAACACTACTACCGTTACATGCCAAAATATTAGATGCGCATGTGTACCTGGTCGGATGCTTTGCGGAGAAGAAGGCTCCATCGATATTGGTGATTTCCTCAAGGAAGAGATAAAGGGCCCAGCAAAACTCTCTTCGATATCTACAGAGGGCGGCAGCAGTCAAGATGGCAGTAAGTTCGAAGAGCCAGCGATGAATGGATTGATTAAAAGTGTTTTCGGTGACGAGAGCATCACGCTGGATTGTGACGCCGGAGAATGTTTGTATCGTACAGACGTCCCGGGTTACCAACGACCAGTCAAGGAAATCAATACGCCACTCATTGCCGGCGTTATCGCAGGGTGCGCCCTTTTCGTTGTTCTGATCATTCTGCTTGTCTGGTACCTGTCGAGGAGATCTTTCAAGCATGGCCCAATACACCTTTCAGACGATTCCGACGATGAAGCCGCTCAAATGATGGCGGAGCACAAGCCCGCCTCATTGCAGTTTGAGAATGTTTCCTACAAACTGAACGGCAAACAAATACTCTCAAGTGTTCAGGGTATTGCACTGCCAGGTCAACTTATGGCGATCATGGGAGCATCTGGAGCAGGAAAGACAACCTTTCTGGACATTCTAGCGCGGAAAAACAAACGAGGCATTATAGAGGGCAACTTCTACGTCAATGGGGAGAAAGTCGACGACAACGAATATCGAAGTGTCATCGGCTTTGTAGACCAGGACGATACCATGCTACCGACGCTGACGGTACACGAAACAATCATGACAAGCGCCTTACTACGATTGCCACGGGACATGAACATATCGGTCAAAGAGCAAAGAGTGTACGACGTCGAAAAGCAGCTCGGGATAAGTCATATCAAAGATCAGCTTATCGGTTCCGAAGAGGGCAGCGGACGAGGAGTTTCTGGCGGCGAGAAGCGAAGAGTTGGCATCGCATGTGAATTAGTCACAAGTCCAAGTATCCTGTTCCTGGACGAACCCACTAGTGGACTTGACGCTTTCAATGCGTTCAATGTGGTTGAGTGTCTGGTAAATCTGGCCAAGAACTACAATAGAACGGTAATCTTCACCATCCATCAACCTCGTTCAAATATCGTGGCTCTCTTCGATCATCTGGTACTTCTAGCCAAGGGCAGAACCGTTTACTCTGGTCCATTCTCCAGCTGTCAGCAGTACTTCGACCGCATTGGATATTCCTGCCCTCCAGGTTTCAACATTGCCGACTACCTGGTAGATTTGACGATGCACGCAGAGACGGCTCATACCCCGTTGGACGAGGGCGGCTCGTCTGGTCTTGACGGCGGCAGCGAGGGCATGCGGACTGTCAATAGTAGTGTTCGCGCTATCAAGTCTATCGCTAGCGCCTCGAATGTGAGCCTGCAAAACAGCAGCTATGGGAGCCATAACGAGTCTGATCGAAGACCGAAGACCAAGCGAAGAGAGTCGCTAAAGAAGCAGCAAGATCGGAAGCTGTATACCCGGAAGAAGAGCAGTGGCGGAGAAACGCCACTGACTCCACGGACAGATGATGAAGCTTCGGACCTTAACGACACACGTGGAAGCACTCAAGACTGGCTGAGGTTGTCGAAGCAGTCAGGGATGGTGCCCCCACAGATACTAGATGACCCACACCAACTCCCCCCGCCTGCTCATGGTCTAGACTCAGGTCTAAATGAGCTGGTGTGTAGTTATGCGAGGTCAGATGTGGCCAACTCCATTAGAGATGACATCCACGCTGCCGTCACGAGTGCTGCAGCTGCCAACGGACATATTAATGGCCAACCGAATGGCGCTTCTGTCTCCGGCACGATGAAAAGCTACCGTAGAGTCGGTTGGCTTGGTCAATTCATGATACTGTCAAGAAGAACATGGCGAAATCTCTACCGGAACCCAATGCTGATGCTAACCCATTACGCTATCGCCATACTCCTCGCCGTGCTCTCCGGGTTCCTATTCTACGGCCTAACAGATGACATTAAAGGCTTTCAAAACCGACTCGGCCTTTTCTTCTTTGTCCTCGCTCTCTTCGGCTTCAGCACCTTAACCAGCCTCACGGTCTTCTCCTCCGAACGGCTGTTATTCGTCAGAGAACGAGCGAACGGCTACTACTCCCCTATAACCTACTTCGCAGCTAAAGTTGTCTTCGACATCGTCCCCCTGCGTCTGATACCTCCTATTATCATGGGCGCCATCGTATATCCAATGACTGGTCTAGTGCCCGCATGGCCAGAGTTTTTGAAATTCATACTAATACTCGTCCTTTTCAACTTGGCCGCAGCGGCGATTTGCCTATTCATCGGCATCGTCTTCAAGGATGGCGGCGTCGCAAATCTGATCGGCAGTCTGGTCATGCTTTTCAGCCTGCTATTTGCCGGTCTCCTGCTCAACCACGATGCCATCCCTTCCGCGGCGTTATGGCTGCAGAGTGTAAGCCCCCGTAAAAAACCTGCAAACTCACAAGCAGCGCTAACACGTCCCCAGCTTTCAATCTTCCACTACGGTTTCGAAGGCCTCATCGTCAACGAGGTCAGATACCTCACCCTCATCGACCACAAATACGGTCTCGACATCGAAGTCCCCGGCGCCTCTATCCTTAGCGCTTTTGGCTTCGACGCTTTGGCGCTGTGGCAGGATGTCATTGCTCTAGGCGCCATGTCCGGGGCTTTCATAGTCATTGCTTATGCTGCTATGCATATATTACTAGTTGAGAAGCGATAATACGGGCAATGTTTGGGCTTACCCCGATGTAATAGTTCACTTCTTGTACCAAGGCTATTGGCGATGGAGTTTGGCGTTTTGGGCCATGATGGGTCTGTCTACATGATGTAGTTAGCTTTGGATGCGCGGTGATATCCTAAGCGAAGCCTTGTAGGTTCGCATTCATCGGGATTTTGTCGTAAGGTAACTCGCGTACAAAAAGAAGCAGTTCTTGGTTTGCTCTCTATACTGCATTCGTTCCCTGGCGCTGGAATCACTCGGGGCGTTTAGGGATGAGCCGTTGCTAGGCGCTGGAACTGAGACATTCCTATCTATCGGGTACTTTAAAATGGGTGGAAATCGACATTGCCTGAATTTGCCAACGTAGACCCATATTGAACCGATAAAATTCTTCATTGTATACTTGGGTGGTGAAGACCGTGGAGTACACCTAACAGTGATGGATGCACACTTATCTGCGACACAGACTAATTATATGGAACATGAGTAAGACGAACTCTTCTACACAGGATGTAAGTTTTCATAACTTGACGGGGCAGCTTCTACGACTCGTCCAAATATGACATACTTCACCTGCGCAAAATGCCTGCATCATGAAGGGGGCGGCCCAGTCCATCTATCTTAGGCATGCAACATGTGCACCACCCTGTGCCTCTCTTGTGCGGCCAATGGCGGTCTTTCGCGGGCAAGGCTGGGCGTCAAGGCTCAAACAAATTGACGCCGACCACAGATGGTAAACCAGTATTTATATATCGCGTCCAGCTGCGTTCGATGGCCTGTATATTGATCTTTCTTGTTTATTCCTTAGTTGATACAATTACATATGGGAGTGAGATCTTGCGGAATGAAAGTATCCGAGCATTTCAAGCAGGCTCTGTTCTACGATCAGACCTCTGCAACGGATACATTTTTCTCGGAGAGAGCAACCAAGTTGTTTGTGCTGAAAGAGGCCGAATCATCCGTCGAGATCGTTTTTCAGACAACGTCGCAGAATCAGACAAACATTTCCCAGCGAGGCCTTTCTTATAGTGTAAGAACGCCTGGATCGGCTCTCAATTCAAGCTTTGGAAGTACTTCGCAAGGACCTCGCACTCTGATACCGAACGGTTATTCACAACCACAGTCAGAGAGCGAAGGAGGTCTGAAACTCAATCGCCGGAAAGTACAAGATGTTGCGGAATTGAGTCAAATCACACTTGTGGGTTTTCACAATGCAAAACCTTCTAGTCTAAGCTAATATACTTCAACCTGAAGGAGTCAAAGCACTCTTTTCGAGTCTGGTACGTGTAATTTCTATTTTACAACTTTGTTCCGGCGGGCTGACAAGTGGCAGCTTTATCCGCCAACGACATTCGTATAGCCGGCTATATATAACGCAAGAACTCTTTGAGGCCTTGATGTCCGAATTGGAGATCTTTCCAAGATTCCGAGAGTTTATACTATTATTTGGGTTAAGGCACAACGAGAATGAGGTCGGACCGCCTCAAATGCGGTTCAGGCGTCGAACAACCGGCGATTCTCCGTCCGCTGGGTTGATGCACCGCCGATATGCTGGCTTTGGTAGCGGATCCATCTATGTGGCGCTTTCATGTTACTAACTCTTTCAGAATGTGCTTATGCCTTGAGATACGTCGAATCTACTTACCGAGACAGTAATAGTCCTTGGTCGCTATGTCCAAGTGTGATCTACCACAAATACGACGTGAGCGACCAGTCCTCCACATGGGTTATGGTATCAGCATCCGGTAAAATAGAGCAATGTTTGGATCGATACCTCAAATGCTCTCCCAACCTGGTTGGGCTCAATCCTTTTGAAGTGCACCTGCTTGTTCTAGACGCGGCGTTGGCCGATTGGCGACCTTATATCATCAACCTGACAGAACGAATTATAAAACAGGTAGGCAATTATTCGTCTTGCATCTAGTGTAGCAAGAACACTCACAGTGGAAACAGTCGGACCGAGTTATTGTCGCTTCCATTCAGGAGAAGGACCCGCTGCAACTAGTCGACGTGGACGAACGTCAAATTCTTAAGGACTTCGAGGATGCAATAATTGATATGTTACTAGTGTTGGATTCAACGACCGATACAATATCATCTCTTCTCGATAACTACAAGCAGTTCTGTCTGGACATTGATGTAAATCCACTGGAAACCAATGGCGAAGAATTTGATCCTGTTGCCTTTGCACTTCGCGAAAAGCACCGCGAAGTCATGTTCAGCCGCAAAAAGATTGAGACGTTACAGACGAAAGTTCAGGGCATGTCAAACCTCGTAAGCATGGACATTGATGTAAATCCACTGGAAACCAATGGCGAAGAATTTGATCCTGTTGCCTTTGCACTTCGCGAAAAGCACCGCGAAGTCATGTTCAGCCGCAAAAAGATTGAGACGTTACAGACGAAAGTTCAGGGCATGTCAAACCTCGTAAGCATGCACATAACTCACTCTTGTGTCCTCTGTATACTCATTTGCACTGCGCCAGTCCTCTAGTATCCTTGATCTCGGCAATGGTCAATCGCTCAAGCTGCTAGCGGAAGAGACTCGAAAAGAAAATGTCACCATGAGGAAGCTCACCGAGAAAAGCACGCAGGATGCTGCCGCTATCAAAGTACTAACAATAATCACCTTGATATACTTACCTACGACCGTTGTATTAGTCAGTAATATGAAAACCCCTTGCTTGTTTCTTGCTTACTGATGAATTACCAGAATTTCTTCTCTACCCAGTTTGTTGGCCAGGAGCAACCGGATGGTGGTGCAAAACGGCTCGTTGTCACGTCAAACACCTGGCTTTTCGCTGCCATCTCAGTGCCATTGACTTTTGGCACAGTGTTTGTGTGGTGGTTGTGGGTACAGGTTCAAACACGCCAGTTATGGCCATTGATAAGCAGTATCAAGTCTCTGTTACTACCAACATCCTTCAAGTCACCTCGGCGCAGACGCAAGTCACTAGCGGACGATTCGGGAATAGGCCTCGAGCTTTGAGGTGGAATCATACAGTGCCTTGTAAACCTCGGAGCTCGCACCACATGATGAGGGCAGTACTCGCCGGACTGAGTACTTGCCGGGGGGGCACTCCCCACAAGTAGAATCTCCAAAACTTGAGGGGGGGGAGAAATCACTCGCCAGTGTAGTACTCAACGGAGCGGCACTCCCTTGTTTTACTCTAGATCTACCGCAACAACATGAGCGTTTGGGATCTACCCTTTAGCATGCATCTAACTTTGTATTTCATTCATCATTCTTATTTCATATATCGCATATCTACATCTCGTTTGCTCACTTCTCTCGGCAGTGAATAAGCTAGGTTGTAGGCTCTGTCCTTGGAAGAACAATGGCTTCCCATTGTCTGGTCATAGAATAGATGTTACTTGTTCTCAACCCTTCTCGCTGCGCCTCACCCTTCTGCATCGCCATTCACTTCTTGCTCTCAGCAATTACTTGCTCCCAGCATCCACTTCTTGCTCCCAGCATCCATTTCTGGCTTCAGCATTCCTTGCCCACGGCTTTGTTCCAACCCTTGGTGTGAACCACGACCCGTGGAACGGACCGACTTTGGTGTACACCACAGCTCGTCAGAACGTCCAATCGATAGTGGCCATCCCTGGTTAGTCCGCGAATCTGTCAGTCTCCCCTTTTACCCAGCTCTCTCCGCTGTTGGCAGAAACTCCTACGTCCTCTCGCTCCGGCATTCATCAGAGGCGCACATTCCTGTCCGGTGATGCGAGAGGAGCGTTTGGCCCTAAGATTGAATGCCTTCTTTCTTATTATCAAAAGTATTATCTCGCTCAATTCCACGGGCCCGAAAACCACGAAATCATCCAGCGTGAGTGAGAAGCGTCACTGTGGCGCTACAGCGTATATTCCTGGAGGCTTGCCCCTTCAAAAAGCAGTCCTTCTTTTGAGATGAACGGCTCGTGCTTGTCTAAGATTCATCGTAGGATTCCGCCCAGGAAACGTTTTCTGAGCTCGCGCATTCTAACTTTTATCACATGATGAAAAAATCCCCGATTTTTCTTACGCGTAGAGCACATTCAGACAGCGTTTGGATCAAGTCTCCTCTTCTGCCTTCTTTCGTGCTCTTTTTTCCAACCTGCAATGGTCAGAGGGAGAGAGAGCTACCCTTCCACGTGATCCTCTTCCACGGCGAAAATGTCGCCGGAATTCGACCTCATGGGGGCCAAGCCAACGGTTCTGTCCAAGTAGCATAAACCGGAAGGGTTCAAGGAGCAAAAACTCGAAATCCACACTTCCCTTTTGAACGCAGTCTTTTCGTCACTGTTGGTGAGAACTTTTGCTTTTTCCTCTTTCTCAAAATTATCGCCTTTTTTTTGAGCGTAAAACACTCGAATGCCACTTTCGTACCCTTGAAAACAATATGGCGTAGCTCCTTTCGGCAAGACAGTCACACACGTTGCGTTGCGGTACATGCCTTTAGTAGTCTTTAGACAGAATCCGGTTCTGGGGCTTGTAGCTGGAGTGCGTAAACGTGGCGCTCTATCGTTGTTTTTGATAATCCATCCCTGCTCTCTCATTACATGAGCGACAGCGATTTCACCCGGACGGAGAATTTGTTATAGTAGTGTCCAGGGCCATATATAAATTTACTGATTGGCTATCAACCTCGCAATTCGATTGACTTACAAACGCTAGTGTGTGGTTGTGCGAGGCGCGCGTCATGTGCAACACCCCTGTCAATGTTTCTTCGAGGACATGAATTGCATATTCAAGTTACGCATCAGAAAACGAGGGACTACGTCGACCTGTCGTCTCCCCCTTAAATCCCCTTTAACCTGCCTCTCCACTCCATCGCCCATCCAGCCATCTCACGCTCCCAAAACTCGTCAGCGTTACGAGTTAGAATCAGCAGAGGCCAAGTTTCGCTGTAAGAGTGATCAGTCTTTCGTCCCGGCCAAAGTTCAAAAGAAAGGGCTAGATCAAAAGAAGACGTAGACATACCCTTGGTGCAGTTCGAATCTGTATAGTACCCCGACACGTAGCAGCCGTAGGTTCGGCTATAATCCCAAGAGCTACAGTCTCCATCAGTCACTTACTCTCACAACCGACCAGGAACAGAGTTTAGATGAACATACTTGTTGCCACCGACGACGGTCCCGGTCTTGTAGCAGGTGAAATAGTACCCGTTGCCTGGGACCATTCTGACAACTACGGGGTAGCCGGTGCCAGGCCCGCTACGGCATGCGACGTTACCGTCGTTGCCGATAATGTAGCAGTACTCGGTGGCCCTCTTCAAGACGTCGCGGCTGTCGACGGCGTTGGTTCCAGGCACGTCCGGCTCGGCCACCTCGACTGGCTCAGGCATAGGTTCTGCGACGGGCTCGGCATCAGCGACTGGGGCAGCCAAGGCGGCCAAGGGCAGGAGGGCTGCGACGAGAACGGTGATGAACTTCATATTAGAGATTGAAAAGCTTGTGTAAGTAAAAAGTTGAGTAGATGTTTGGGTAAGAAATTGTTAGCTGTTGAGATTGATGTGTGGATGCAAGGCCGGCTGCTGGCTGTTGGAGATGATGGTTCAAGGCGGGGTGGAGCTTCCTTTTATGCTCTCACGAAATGGATCAGTCGATTACGGTGAGAATTGCGGAGAATGTCCCTCGGTCTTCATCTTCTTGTCCGACGTGGTATTGCAATATCAAGCTTATAGCGCTGATTTTGCTAGCCTGATGGCCAAGGTCATGAGGGAGGCTCAGTGTGTATATCGGAACCGAAGAGCATGTTACATCCACCATCCCCGGTGCTTGACGAGCAGGCTCATGGGACGAAGCGTGATGTTGATCGAGTACCCATCCTCGACCTGCAAGCAACCCTGAATGTGCAATTCTGAGAGGGAAAAAGTACCCTTTGCCACGAAGCGATTCTGTTTACGGAGATATGGGACCATTCATAATGCTACCAATAGGACAAGTGCCATGTACCCCCGCCGGCTTCGTTTCCTTGCAGTGTCCTTTCTCTTTCGATAGCCTCTTTGCGCCCAGCTGACACCTGGCTTCACCATCTTGCCGCTGTAGCTGAATGTCCCATCGGACGCCACTCTGACACATAGTTTGTCAACAGACGAGGAGCTCCAGCTTAAGATCAGACGATACTGTCTGCGCGGCATAGGGACGACGTCGGCACCTCATCGAGGTCGTCTTCCCAACTATCGACGCTGAAGGACTACATCGGGGATTGGTGTATCATAATGAAATTTAGCGGCGGCTGTATTATGTATGTCAGCTTGGTCCCAGGACCAAACGCCGCCTTGGCGAACGTGCTGACCGCATGCTCCCGTATGAATGAACAGAAGCGTGCCTATCAAGCGTTACATCTGCGCGAATAGGTGGCTGGATACCTGAGCAATACTGAAGGTTGTAAGACTGCGACAGCGCTGCTCTAGAAGCCTGAGGTTGAAGCGGGGTGTTGTACAATATGGAAAGCTGAAATGCGGTTCTCAGCCCGTTGCTTGATACGGCTGAGACCAGATGATACGAGGAGACTCGATTCCTGTACACACAAGCGAAGAACCTGAAGCATGTCGATACTGATCACCTTGGCAGCATCGGATTGACGGTGGTGGACCGGTCACCCAACATCGACCGATTGGCTATCTTCCACACAGATACCGTAAGCACAAAAGACTAGAACATTTGATAGCATCTTCTCATCGACGACAAAAGCTTAAAAATGAGCGTATATCTAGTAGATTTCTTCGTCATTCGCGCAATCTCTTCATCAGACTCAAGCCTGCAGAACGCACTCGTAGCTTTGACTGTTGTGGATGTATATTTCTTGATTCAGACAAGTTGCACAAAGCTCCCTCTTTGTCGTTGTCTTGCTGCATAGCGAGTATGTTGATCGTGCTTGGGTCAGACGAAACCGCATGGAGATGGAAGTCAATGAAGGCAAAACCACGAGCGAACACGGTACTAAAATAAGTGGCCGAGGGGGCCAGTATTGTTAGCCGAGGTCCCCCACTAAATACTATAAATCCCCCAACTCTCTACTTTCTATCCGTACATGCCTACTGCAAGCGCGCCCCCAAAGCAAATCTACAGTACCTAGCTGCATATTCCCTTCATTTTCTTTCTCAACTCCCCCATTTCAAGCTTTGCCCAATCGTCTTCATTCCCATTTCCTCCCCTTCATAACCCTCTCTCCACCCCGCCCCGCCCCTCCCTGGAAACCCGTCATAACTCCTCCCACATCCCTCCCACATCCCTCCCACATCCCTCCCACATCCCCCTCCCGCCGCATCCCTCCCCGCCCCCTTCCATCCCATATCCGCCCTCCCTTCAATTCCGCGACTCTGTTCCGCGTTCTGAATAAGTGGGATAAGTACAAGATGTAGGAGCGTGAAGGTGGACGTAGATCAATGTTCTTCTTCTTTCCTTTTTCTTTGACTTGCTTTTTAACTTCGGCATTTTTTGGGTTCGTTGTGGAAGTTAGTGGTTGATGTGAGGAATGGTTTGTTTGGAAAAGAGAATTCTTGTGGGTTTATACATAGAAGAACACATGAGGGGGTAAAACCAAAGAGCGTCGGTGACATGCCGAAATCCCACCCAGTACTACCCTGCTAAATGCCAGAGCCCCACCCAACAAAACCCAACCACACACCCAATCTCCCCTTCCACCCCACACCTCCTCCCCATCCAACCCTCACCCTCCCACCTCCCGAACCTGGAACGCCACTCCGGTCTTTGCGCCTCCCTCAATTTCCGTCCAGGTCGTCGGCGCAAGCATCTGATGGCTAATGCCCAACCTTGCCAGATCCGTGCCCTGCCACGATCTTACTGAATAGCCTCTCCTGACATCGATGGAGGCGTCGCCGGTGTGTTTTGGGTGGTAATTGCTTTCGGTGGTGAGGGCTGCCTTGCGGCGGAAGAGGGGGCGGATGGTGGGCAGGCAGGCGCAGACGATGGCGACGCAGACTTCGACGGTGGACCAAATTGCTGCGTCAGCGTCGGTATCTGGGGGATTCCCTGTCAGTAGGGTATTTTTCCGAGGAAGAGAGGCGAGACTGACAGCTTGGATCTGTTAATTGGATGTTGAGTTTGGTAACTCGGTAGGCCGAAACAATGCAAACGCTGAGGATCGTTAGTGCTTTTGCCTTTGGATACGTGATACATGTGTACTCACAAGCCTCCCAATAAAAAGATAAGCATCACCTGCGCCTTCCTCGCCTTCGGCATCTGCAAGTTCCACAACATAGGCATGGGCAAAAATAGTGTAACAAAATCCGTAATGGCATTCAAAACACCCATTGTAACAAAAACGGCGTTTATATTGATGCATCTGCCTTGGACAGTCGGGTTCCAAGCCGCTTGCACAGGTATGCAATGGAAGATGATGGCTATGGTTTGTACGAAGCTGTAGGCCAAGACGAAACCACGGAGACACCAGAGCATGGTACGAAATTGCTGGTTTGGGAAGATTCGGCGGTAGAGGAGCAGGACAGAGAATTTAACGGTGGCGATGGCTGGATTATAGAGAAGTTCGACGGCGAAGACGTCCTGGACGCATGATTAGCAGGCGCTTTGCTATTGGTCGTGCAGAAAGAGAAGGTGTTCTACTTTGGCATGGTCTAGTGGGTGTTCCATAAGGACTGCATGCTTTCCGCCTCCCAGACGAACACCTAACCATTAACGAGTGTCATTAGCATGCGGATATATTGATTTGAAATATATGACGTACAGATCAGGGTAGAAATGGCCTCCCCGAAAGCAAAAAACTATCAATGATTCGAATCAGCCGGACACTCTTATTTGTTGCAAGGCGATCTCGATGAAGTGTAGCTACTCGGATTGGCTCCTACCAAAGCAACAACGATCATGTAATCGTCAGACAAGATGGGTACTCGACCAACTCGCCGAGACAAAAGTCTTAGAGCTACCGCAACGAAGGCTATGACCATACCACATATTTGCGACGACACCATCTCAAGAGACTTGTTGTCGTTAATGTGGTTCAACTGGTACTGAACCTCACTCGAGGATGGCTGAGCCATTTTACGGTTTGACAGCAAAATTGCTGTTTGGGTTGATGAATCTCTTTAAATCCAGGTCAAGAAGTTGACAGATGCGAAGACTATCCCAACCAATATAACCTTTAGCCCTTGGGACGTTGCGGACAGATAAGGCAACAGGATGTGGCGGGACTCTGGGAAAGCAAGTTCGCCGGTGTTTATACGTTGTTCTCTTGGGCTACGGCGTATACTACGCTGCCAAAATGCAGGTATGCTTCAATCGATTTACCTAACTCTTCAATGGCCAAATCTTATCATAGTATCCTTATCCTGACAGTTCCTTTCTGTTGCAGGTTGTGGTACGTTTGATTTTGTACTACCTAAGCCTGAAATGAGCATTTGATAGTCCACTACGCAAAGGATATGGAACACAAGTAAGCCAGTACTATGATTTATCTAACAAAAAGGAGAAACATGATATAGGGAAGTATAGCAAGGTGAGGCAACTTTCCGTTCGTGAGACTTAGGAATGTGACAAGACCGTTGAATCTGGTAGGACCTTGACTAAGAAAATGGTCGTTACCTAGACACGATACGGGTTGGCAGTCCAAGACTTTGGCAATCCAAGACAAATTTGTATCGGTGCAGCTTTAAGGACAAATATGTTGACGGCCCGTTCAAGCTCACGTCTGAATATTCGTTTCAGACACCGCTTCTCGATGCGCACAGCATGGTATTACAGCAGATAAACAGATGAGTATACCCGGAATCAGAAGGAAACGATTTGATTCTTTAATGTCAGGTTCGAGGCTTTCCCCTACCACAAGCTTGATGCCTCCTAAAAGACAGGGTTCTGGACCCTAATACCGTCGCAATGCTGCAAGTATCCGCCGGCCGGGAAAAGCTTATAGGTGCAGAAAAGAAGTGTGAAATATGTTTCTGACACCACGAATTGCAAACGAGAGGTTCCCCGCAACTCGTAAAAAGCCCCTTGAAGAACGTGAAAATGCTCGTTGGACAGAGATGAAACGTGGCTTGCGGAAAGGTCTCGAAGCCTATGATTGTGGGCTTCAATCAGCGTTGCGGCTTGTAAGTTGAATGCTTTAGAAAGGGAGCGAATAGTATTAGAGTATTCCTCCTCTTCAGAGCTAAAGAATAACATTGTACGCTTTAGCCGAGGCTAAGTTCCACTGGTATTGGCCAAATCCCGTAGAAGATGCACGTAAGAGAAGGGAGGAGCTCGCGTGGTCATTGCGCCTGGTCGCCCCGAATCGCTCATAAACCTCATCTCAAAGCGCCGGAGGAGCTTTGTGGGGTGCATGCCCGCGAAACACAAATCCACGAGAAAATTCGCTAGAACTAGAGGCTCGAAGAGCGCAGTCAATCACATCTGCTGCGAATACGGCCATTGTTGTGCCCATGAGTCGCTCAACAGGCTGGATCAATAATTTCCTCCTACCAGATCGAGATCCACAGTCGGCGGGACCTTACAGAAAAGGAATGCAGGTCCCAAATTACTCAGCTAGGGAGCTAGTACATAGAATAGTAGTATTGCTTGGACATCCATGGATTGCTCCCTCACAGGACTGTTGCCGAGGTACGTCCATTGGACGGACTCGGCGGTAGCTGGTCCAATCCCTCTCAACCTGGCCTCATCTTGTCCGGGTGTATCCCGAGTATCCCAGTATCCCAGTATCCCAATCTGTTCGGCCCCAACTCTGTGGTGTGCTCTGGTTGGGGTTTGTGAAAACTCCAGTATTCTAGCCGTCAACGTGCCGACATCCGTAAAGCTCTGGCATTCCTTGGTAGACTCCATGACTGAAGCGCTTTCTCTACAAAGGTGTATTAAGCATAGGTAAGGTACGGAAGCATGAGTGCTTGATCGGGTTGTGAACGTTTTGTTCGTGAAAATGTCTCGGCGGGACTTGCCTTCCTTTACTCATCATCTTACAATTAGGTCTTCAGCCCTACCTTGCCTTAGACCCCTATTCACCCCCAACCACTACATGGCTCATTCGGAACAGGTGCTGAACATGTAGAACCAGGACATAACTTGAAGAAATGCATAGCTTATTCTAGTCTTTTCCATCCGTTTTCATACGCTCTTCGTCCTGAAATAGCAGCGTAACACGTGCTTCAAAGTACCGCAATATTGTCAATGTTCCTGCCCCCTTTTCCTTACAATCACCATCCCTCAAGGCCCTAACCTTCTCAACCCACCACATTTACCCACGCAACAATCCCGGCATCTAATCTGATACGTTACCCTCAGATACCGCGCATCCGTCGACATCCGCTGTCTCGGGTTTTGAGGAAAGTAATCGATCGGTGCGCGTCAAGGGTCAGCAACGCCGTAGAGCCTAACACGCATCTGTAACTAATAATTGTGGGTAAAAGGCGTGGGGGTTATCTATGGTTGTTTTGGGGGTTGGGGGTGTTGATTAGAGTTATGTTGGCGGTTGAGCATCCATATTGGAATAGAGGAGCTGTAGAGGTCTACTTGTTCGTATGGGTTTGAGTAGATAGGTTGCTGGTAGATCTCCGTAGTGCTGACGACAGATTTTGGGCTGAATGACCGGTAATTTTTCTGGTTCTTGTAGTGATTATAGTAAGAGATCTCGTTATAAGACTGTATGCTAACCCGTTCAAGAGGGAAACGCATCTGCTACTCATTACTCCATACCGGTGACGCTAGCTAATACCCATACCTCAGCAAAACCCTTTCTGTTTCTCACAAGGCGGAAATGGACAGGCGCTATTGATCAAATCAACCGGACATGGAGAACCACAAGCAATCTAAAGCTGAAGTTGCGACATGCACGAAAGATCGATACTACCATTATTTTGGAACGAAAAAGGCGTTGTCCTGGATTTACCCACTGCAGTGCAATTGTACCCGCCGTCGAAGAGAGCTGGTAGAGTTGACCACTCATTGGTGACAATCAAATGAAGCGAAGTGGTGCCCCCATTGCCCATCGTAGATAGTGAAAAGGCACGCATGGTAGATTGACGGTAGAAGACCCCACCATATTTACCGACACAAATGTCGTTCGGGCCCAGTGTGCATGCCCAACCACCAGAACCGACTACGCTAGACTGGACTTGATCCCTGGTAAGATTGAGAAAGGCGGTAGATCTCCATTTGTTCTCCGTCATCGCGTTGGAGAGAATGTAGGTCCGAAGCGCCAGACCAAGGCCTTACGTGGACGAAGGTAGCGAAAGCGGCGTAGAACCGGAAAAAGCGCCGGTTGAAGCGAATGCAACGAACGATGGCATGTCGCTCATTATAGGCTGAAGGCCAGCATCGACCATAGTAGAGAGTTTGGCGGTCACATGGTTGAGCTCGCTCTCCAGTCCTCCGATTTGAATCGATTGTGAGTCAATTGTACCAGTAGACCAAATTGCTTTCCCCACCGCTGGGGTGTTTTGCAGACCAGTGATGAGAGCTTCTCCAGCTGCGGCAGTAGCGGCTTTAATGCCTTCAACCCCTACGGCGACTTCGGGTGCAGCAACAAAAGCAAGTCCAAAGGAAAAGGCGGTAAGAATATCACTCAACAGGAAGTTGGTGGCTTGTTTCGGATCGATCTCGGAGACAGCTATTGAATTACCAGTTGAGCTTGGGTGGTGGCGTAACCTAATGCCTCGTACCAAGTAGTAAAGAAGTCATTGATTGCCAGGAAGGACCCCAATCAGGGAATGATGTTGACGCCCTCATTAGGCCATCTTAATGACTAGATGTTGTGATGGAAGATTGAAAGGTTTCGGCCATAGGTAATATCGATTCGCAGTACATACTAATGACTCCATAGTTGTGATCGAAAATCCAATATAATGAAGACTTGGCAATACATTGATTGGGAAGAGTGGAGATAAGAGAGAATGGCTCATAGCGTGGGAGTCCAAAATCCCCTCAGCAGAGGAGCATCGTTCTGCAACTATGTGAATTTAGAATTGAGGCTGTCCCTCAAGTATACGCGGCTATTTCTGAATAGGCCAGGCGTCAATCAGTTCAGGAAGTTCCTGTCTTTCGTAGCTTCACCCCCGTGAAAGACACGCGCAGCTGTCGGATATCTGACATGCTGTCACGCCTGACTCTCATGGGAGTTCCTTTCCGAAACACTGGTTTGCCACAAGCTTTCGAGAAGCTTTTTAAACCTTACAGAGCAGACATGCCAGTTTCAGGGCAACAACAATTTCATGTCTGCTTATTCGCGGAGGCAAGAAATCCTGAATGCTGGCCATGAGATATACAGCAACGACTCGGCTGGACTATCTAGATACAATTCGATTTCCGCGTCAGTCCTGAAAAGGCGATTCAGTCAACTATAAGGAAAGTGGAGATTTGTTCCAGGCGAAGCAGAAGGTATTCAGAACATCGCGAACGTGTAAACACATGCGGGCTCGGCAAAAAAATGACCGCCACTAGGGTAAGCGCCTGCGTAAGGCATGGTCGGAATCAGGTAAGGTAGCTTAAGTTACCTCACAACGCGAGTATCTTGATTTCAAGTCAACGACCGTCGCACCATCTGATAAGGAAGACAAATACCGATTAAGCTGACCAGCCAGAACCCACATTGTTTCCATTCACCGTTTGCAATCCCAGGATCTCAGGGACTCGTGCTGGAACAACACCGCAAGAAGCTCTCGTGCCTCAACGTTATCGGTTCCAGAGGCTCTAAAGTCCAGAAACTCTCTGCTATCAAACCAGGCGGGGAATAAGGAGCCCGATTTCATACCCTAAGTGGTAGAATACCGCCTCCATGATGTCAGGCGAAGCATGGCTGTACCTCCTAGCGGTACTCATAAATGCCGTAAACCTTTTTCTACAGGTCTTCTTCACAATTATGTATAGCGATTTAGAATGGTAGGTGGATACATCCAGCCCCATACTCGACAAGAAAAACGTTCATTTCGAGATCGAGCGCGATGGGAAGGCCTTCGTCTCTATTCGTTTTGGTCTAAGGCGTGTTATACTGCTCTGAGGCTATCATGCTGATTATGATTTCTGCAACAGTGATTACATTAATCCCATCGATCTCTGTAACAGACTCAACACTTATATCGTGCCCGAGGCGGCCGTACACGCCTTCCTAACCTTCCTCTTCTTGATCAACGGATATTGGATCGCCCTGGTCCTCAACCTACCGTTGTTGGCATGGAACGCTAAAAAGTACGAGCAATATACTGGCGGAAGTTGTGTTGAATATAGATGAAGGGCTAAACAGGAGTACAGAATATTCGATAATCAACACCTCCTTGATGCTACAGAGATCTTCAGGAAGCTCAACGTGCATAAGAAGGTAAGAGGACTGCGTTATTGTGCACTTGGCGTGCCCGAAGTCTTACAAATTTTGGGTTGTGCTGACGATGTGTTTGTGGTTATAGGAATCATTTGTAAAGCTTGGTTTCCATCTGATCATGTTCTTCTTCTACCTGTACTCGATGATAGGTGAGTCTACAGATGTAGAATACGGATTCGACTCGGTTAATGCTTACACATGATTCTAGTGGCATTAATAAGAGACGAAGCGCATTGACTACGGGCGGCGGCAAGTAAGAGTATGCGAGAAGGTGGATACTCTTGACGGGCCGACACGGAATACGCCAGGCCCTCGTGCATCCATGACCGGACGGAGATATTTCCACCTGGATGATACCTCACCGTCAAACTCAGGACAGAGCGTTCGCACTATGTTTGGTAGAAGTCAATGTACAGAGATGGAAACCTCGAAGTGGCGGATGGTTGGAAGTAACCGGGCTTTATTAAAAGGCAGCTCTTGAATGACCCCTACGTTCACCCTTCGACAGATCGATGTTTAGACGACGAATACCCTAGCTTATCACTTGGACGTTTTCAGAGGAGGGATTTACTAATGAGATTGGTTGAACGATCAAAGAGACACAAACGTACGACCATTGATTGATAGCATAATGACTCGACGGTTGGCTTTTATACCATACCAGCCTACGAGATACACCTTCATGATTTGCTGTAATACGACATCTCTTTATATCTTTAAATTTTCTAGAATAACCCGACATGATATTATCCGTTATTTTACCTGCTGGTGTTTGCGCATGCGGGTTTGACGTCCCCCTGTTTAGGTTTGGCGTTGGTCTTCGGCCTAGAGAAAGATTTCAATATAGTGTTTACCTATGCTGCTGCCAACGTACCTACCTATGTAGACTACGACTAGCTCCACCCAGAGTTCGACTGTTTGACGTCGGGCTGTCAATCATGATTTCCCTCTCCTCGTTGTTGACATTGAAGAGGCTCGACTCCCGAGTTGTTGTCAAGCTATCAACGTGTGCTGATTCAATGGATTCATGGACAGATTTATTGTCGGTTTCAAGAATCTCTTGAGAGTTGAGAGCAGCATTGGGGTGTGTCCCAGAGCCAATAGTCTGCGTCTCATCGGCAAAAGAGTGATCGGATCCAGAGGTACGCTAGCATCTTCTGGTTCAGTCCATGCCTCGAAAGTTCTCTCGTAGGTGTCCATCGCAGCGGAAAAGTCTTTGAACAATAAATCCCGCATCCAGTCCACAATATCTATGGTCATGAAGTGCATGCTTCGCATAAAAGATCGAGTATCATAATCAACTACAGTAGCTAAGGATTCAACAACAGCAAGCAGCCGCAGTGATGTTCCTACTGATGTCGAAACGGCTTAGCGTGGGTTCACACTATCCTTTAATTGACTAGTGAGGGGCCAAGCTCTACTCTTAATGATAAGGTATCTTACTTACTTCAAAGTATGATAGCCTTACCTCTAAGCTGTTCAAGGTACGCTTTATGTTCTTACGCTTGAATCTTCTGAAGCAGAAACTTAAAGCTATATGGATCCACTGAGCATTTCAGCGAGTATTGTCGCTGTATTACAGCTCACGGGAACGGTCATTCAATACCTTAACATCGTTAAAGGTGCCCCCAAAGATCGTCAGAGAATTCTCTTGGAATTATGCAATGTCAACGGCACGTTGTACATTCTCGAAGAACAAGCAAGTCAAGCACAGCAGGGCGACGTGTGGTCATCGACGTTACTGTCACTGAATCAGTCGAACGGACCGATTGAGCAATTTAAGACAGCATTGGAGCGTTTGGAAAGTAAATTGGCGCCCGCTAAAGGTTGGAGAAAGGTCGGCAAGACAATCGTATGGCCGTTTCAGAAAGAAGAGATCAAAGAAATCCTCAATGTCATTGAGCGACAAAAGACCTTTTTCAACCTGGCGCTGCAGAACGATCATAAGTGCGATTCTTTCGGCTTCTCTCTTAGAGTATAGATACTCAACATACATAGAGGCCTATCCAAGGCTATCAAAGATGACGTTGTGAGCTTACGGGGCGAAGTTGCTCAACTACATCTCGGTTAGATAACGAGAACTTCCCTCTTTCTGCTGAGAACGCTCACTCATAAGATACAGATAATAACAACGAAAGGATTCGTCGATGGCTAGTCGCGCCAGATCCGTCATCGAATTACAATAAGGCTCTGAAAGAGCGTCATCTCAGAACCGGTACTTGGTTTGTTGAGAGCAAAGTCTTTGCTGATTGGAAGACCACCCCAGCATCATTCTTCTGGCTGTATGGAATACCTGGATGTGGGAAGACGATTCTCAGCTCCACAATCATTGAAGATGTCATTCATCATTGTCATCTCAATTCTACCCTAGCCGTGTTGTACTTCTATTTCGACTTCAACGATATTGAGAAGCAAGGGCAAGAAAAGATGATTCGTTCGCTAATTTTACAGCTCTCTTCGCAATGTGAAAGTACACCTCAAGGTCTGAAAGCACTTCATTCGTCGTGTATGAATGGCGAACGGCAACCTACGCACGATATGCTTCTAGCTACTCTACATCAAATGATGAGATCTTTTGAGGAGACGTTTATCATCCTTGATGCTTTAGATGAATGTTTGGAGAGACGAGAGCTTCTAGAAGATATTGAGGAATTTAACTGCTGGACGAATGTGAATCTGCATATACTGAGCACGAGTCGAAGGGAGAAAGACATCGAAGAGCGGATAGAACCTTTAACTCATGATCGGGGAAAGATGTCTATCGACAGTGTGCGAGTTAATGATGATATTCGCGCCTATGTTCATGAGAGACTTCAGGCTGATCCGGAACTGAAAAGGTGGCGCAAAGAACCAAATGTGCAACAAGAAATTGAGAACACACTGATGGACAAAGCCGATGGAATGTAGGTTTTCTTTTCCTTGTTTATATGAACATTCAACGTCAAAGCTGATGTATGCAATTAGGTTTCGGTGGGCCGCATGCCAGCTTGATTCGTTGAGAAGCTGTCTTAATGTTCATGGGCTTCGAAAAAGATTAGCATCTCTGCCAAAAGATTTAGACGAGACGTACGCTCGAATACTGTTCAATATTGACGAGGACTATCGTCGAGATGCTTTGAAGATACTACAATGGCTGACGTATTCTGCTCGGCCTCTACGACTTGAAGAAGTCGCCGAAGTTGTTACCATCAATGTTGACGAGAGTCCTCGGTTTGATCCAGAAAAAAGATACCCAGAGCCGCGAGATATATGGACGATCTGTTCTAGTCTTATATTCTTACAAGAAGAGATACTCGAGGAGGCTCACGAGGGAAATACAAGGGTCATTGTTCGATTGGCGCACTTCTCTGTCAAGGAGTATCTCATCTCACTAAGCATTCGAAATGGACGAGCTAAAGATTACAGTATTCAAGAGGTAGACACCAATGCTTTGATAACTGAAAGCTGTCTTGCATATCTTCTACAATTTGATGAGCCGGGTTCTCTGACCACTCGGTCTGCCCTTGAATTTCCACTGGCCAACTATGCAGCAGAGTATTGGACAAGACATGCCCAAGTAGCTGAGAGAGGTTCGACCTTAGCCCCTCTTCTGAGTATAGAGCTTCTCTTGACTAAGGGACATGGCTTACTTAATTGGATCCGTCTCTACGATCTAGAACAACCATGGCGGGGTTTAAACATGATGAGAAGACTTAATGATATTCACCCTCCGCTCTATTATGCATCATTTGCTGGATTGATCAGATCTGTAGAGTTCATTCTTGATAAAGGAGCCGACGTCAACGCTCAAGGTGGATACTATGGCAACGCGCTGCAGGCGGCGTCAGCAAAAGGTCATGATCAAGTGGTGCAGATGCTGCTCGCTAAAGGAGCCGACGTCAACGCTCAAGGTGGATCTTATGGCAACGCACTGCAGGCGGCGTCAGCAGGAGGTCATGATCAAGTGGTGCAGATGCTGCTCGCCAAAGGGGCCGACGTCAACGCTCAAGGTGGATTCTATGGCAACGCACTGCAGGCAGCGTCAGCAGGAGGTCATGATCAAGTGGTGCAGATGCTGCTCGCCAAAGAAGCCGATGTCAACGCTCAAGGTGGAAAGTATGACAACGCACTGCAGGCAGCGTCAGCAGAAGGTCATGATCAAGTGGTGCAGATGCTGCTCGCTAAAGGAGCCGACGTCAGAAGATTGTGATCAAATAGCGCAGTGATGCATGAATAAATTTAGTTCTAGATCGTATACATTGTCAGAAGCGAGTCCCGTTCAATTATAATTCAAGGCTGAATTCTTTGAGTGATAATGATGGTCAGCACAGATCATAAATGTGCAAGAAGCCTCGACTTGAACTGCTTTTTGAAGAGGTTATTACTGAAGATTTCAGAACCTTTACAATGAGCTTAATAGAACGGACATTATTAGTGTTACTCAATTATTCTTGCGCTATATAATGTGTTCGAATAGCAATATATAGCTAGCAATTCAGAAAGAAGGTGATTAGCAGGAAGAACCCGGATCACGGACATTCTTTAGACCTAGATGCTAGTTACGTATAGGCATCGTCAAGACTGCGTGTCTGTTGCTACGACACGGGCAACCCGCGGGCCTCGTTAATACCGTTCGGCAGACGTTCAGACACGAGCAACCTATACGCAGACGGTACGCAGGCGATTAAGAGAAGGGGGACATAAAGCGGGTTAGTAGGGAATGGCCGGACTACGCTGCCTGGTTAGGGGTGTAGCATACGGACATCTCTGCAAGACACGGTCGGTCTGCACGACGGAGACCTCTACAGATAACGCGAAACAGGTGAACCGCACGCTTTACGCGGAGTGAGCGCCTGCGGAGCGTGGTATACAATGGCGGCGACTGTCGGCACCCGAGGACCTCACCCCTTCACTGGGCTCTGACCCTCGGATGCCTTGGTGGCAGGGTCAAGCTCTAGCCGAAAACACCGTCTGTATAGCCCGAGAGGACAGAAGCGCGTGCCGGTGTGGTTAGAGAAGGGATCGACTGCGGTACGCATGCGTATTGTTGGCGCAACGCCTGTGACCCATGCTTAAGGAGTAAACTGCCGGGATCTAGGCAGCGAGGGGTCCGTTCCTGCCCCGAGCTGTGAGCCAGTCGCGAGGGAGCTCTTCGGAGTAGCCCCTCGGACCTTGGGGAAACCAGCATAGGGGTCGTGCCTTATGTATATGCATGCAGCGTATGCAGTATATTTCCGGTAGATGATGTTCAGAGAAGCAGGAACAAACGACATTCGTCAGCTTCTAACATCCTCAAAAAGCCTACACGCAGTCACAGGCTGGATGATTCGCAACGGCATGCTCAGTCAATATTCACTGGCGAGAAATCAACTCTACGAATAAATAAAGAACAGCGATAGAGCAAAGAAGTCAAGACAGATCAGAGAGATAGAACAGTGTGCAGATTAAGCAGTGGTGGTAGTAACAACAAACTGAAGTCAAAACAAAAGGAGTGATGGGAGGTTTTTGCCCTAGGGTTTCCCGCCAGACATTAGTGGGAGAACGCCTTCATTAAGGTAGTTATAGATAGCTAGACTATAGTGTGTGAAATCAAATCAAATCAACCCAGAAAGGATAACTTTAATGTTATAAGTACCTAATTTGCAAGATCATCAAGCACATTCTTTACAAATTCTTGTGTTGTGTATATAATCGCCTGGCGAAAAATTCAAATGTCGGTGGATGGGCTGCTTTAACTTGGCGTCGCGCCGTCGAAGAAAGCTCTACTCCCACTCGTCAGTCCTGACTTCTTTCTTCTCGTTCGTGGCATTATCCTAGAGAGACTCGACGCTTGAGTTGCTATCGAAGTATCAAAGTGCGCTGATTCGGTAGATTCATGTATTAATCGTGCGCTATCTTACGATAGGGCTGAGGCCTATCTAAGACAAGCCTTACCGAAACCCTTTAAAAACAGAACCCATTCGAGTGCTAATATATCCGGGAGCTCCAGTCTGTAATATTCCTATTACCTCTCCACGCGTCATGGCTCTACTTGGTCAGGAGTATGAATCCAGCGATGAGGGGGGTTCTCCAATAACTACCAGAGGGGGCAATGCCACCCCCGTTGTCGCTGCCCCAGAGGTGTCTCTAGATGTTTGGTCTTACAATTTCCTTTTCCAGGGAGCTAGGACTAACGTCCTGCAGGATCCAATGCGTCTCCAGATGATGCTAGCTCAGCCCACTGATACTACCCTGACCTATAATGTCCCGTATGCCGACCTTTCACGCCCAGAGCAAGGGCCTGCGCATCCGTTTAAGAATGCTGATGGTAATGCCATGAAGCGGAAAAACGTCTTGACTGGTCGCGCAGAGGAGATCTACATCAGCAATTCTACGTTTGCGGCGAATCACAACAGCTACCAGAGTGTCAAGGGCTACGCTAGGAATCCCAACGGAGTAGGTGCGGACATTGGGTACGGAAATAGCGCTCAAGGATATGGAAACTTAGATTTGGTACCCTCGAAAGAACGAAGTAAAGAGCTACGGGCGAAAAGGCAGAAAGTGGGGGACCCGAGCATTGTTGAGGGCGAAGGTAGGTATCTAGGGCCATGGCGAAGGTATCGGGACGAGGACCGGGTATACGAAGATGAGGCAGCCGTAGCAGGGGAGGAGCTCGCAAGCGATGAGGAATACATCGAAGATGCGATCGAACCGGTGCCTACAACAGCGGCGCCTTTGGCTACGGATTACCAGGAGGATATATCAAATGCTCCGACTACGGAGTGGCATGGCGGTGAAGAACGATTACGGGACTACCAAGGAAGAAGTTTCATGTACACACCGCGGAAAGAGTCCGAAGTCCTTAAAAATTACATCCCGAAAAAGCTCATACATACCTACAAATACCACACCAAAGCAATCAATGCTCTTCGCTTCTTCCCCAAATCTGGACATTTACTTCTCGCCGCCTCCGCCGACACCAAAATCTCACTTTCAGATACCGGTTTCGACCGGGAGTTGCTGCGAACGTATAGTGGACACGGCAAATCTGTCAGTGATATTGACTTTTCACCTGATGGAATTAGTTTCCTGTCTTCGGGCTACGATCGAAAGATTCTGCTTTGGGACACCGAAACGGGCAAGACAATGCAAAACTTCGGCAACGGCAAGATCCCGCACGTAATCAAATTCAACCCCTCGCAGCCGCATGAATTCCTCGCCGGGATGTCTGACAACACCATCTTGCAATTTGATTGCCGAAGCGGCGAAACAATAAACACCTACGACCACCACCTTGGTAACCCCTCCTTGAACCTCCACCTCCTCAAAGTACCCACTAACCCACACATCCACAGGCGCCATCAACACCCTAACTTTCATCGACCAAGACCGCCGCTTCTACTCCACCGCCGATGACCGCGCCGCCATGGTCTGGGAATACGGCATTGGCGTCCCCATTAAACGCATCGTCGAACCCTTCATGTTCTCCCTCACCCGCGCCTGCCCCCACCCCAACGGCAAATCCGTCGCCTTCCAGTCCGGCGACAACCAAATCGTCGTCTACAGCTCCACCGACCGCTTCCGCCAGAACCGCAAAAAGGCTTTCAAGGGCCATCATACCGCGGGGTATGCTGTGGATGTGAGTGTGAGTCCGGATGGCAGTTTTGTGATGAGCGGAGATGCAGGTGGCGGGGTGTGTTTTTGGGATTGGAGGAGCTGTGAGGGGTTTGGGGGAAATCGGTTGAGGGGGGGTGAGGGGGCGGTGACGTGTGTGCAGTGGAATCCGGCGGAGACGAGTAAGGTTGCTACGGCGGGGGTGGAGGGGGTGGTGAAGTATTGGGATTGAGGGAGGGGACGGTGTTTGTAATATCTATCTTTCAGGATAGGCAAGAAGAATTCCTCCGATTAGTATGCTCTCCAAATTAGGAAGAAAAAGGTCGAGTTTCTGTGAAGATACTATTGAGATGTATGCCGCAGTAATGGGATGTTCAAACTACATGATGAGAAGACGGAGTGCCAATGCTGTCCACTCGTGAATGACTGCAACGTGTTTGTCCATCACCTATGTATAAACCACAACACAGAAATACTCATTGCTAGGACATGCGGCTTGCAGCTGCTCAAAGCCCTGTCTACAAGAACCAGTTCAGTTCTATTGCATACTGCCACTACCCCCTGCCCTTATCCCCCATCAGCGTCCTCCAAATACACCTATTATGCAGTACAAAGTGCACTTCCCTTAGCCTTCTCTTATCGTACACATCAAACCCTCCTGTGCCACTCCACATCCCTCATTACCCGATTGACATCATGCCTTATGCGTCACCCCTTCCCCTCAAAAACTCGCCTTATCAATCCAATCCCCCACAAAGCCCAATCCCGGCCCCTTCGGCCCCTTCATCAGCATCTCAAACTCGTCGAAACTGATCCTGCCCGGTCCTCCCCTCTTCTCATCCTCCTCCTCCACATAGTCCATGGCTGCGAGGTGTTTGAGGCGGTAAAGTGAGGGGGCTGGTGGGAGATTGTGTGGTGGCGAGGGGTGATGGCGTGAGGGGGAGGAGGGGTGGTTAGGACGGTTTTGAGGGAGTGTGGGATCGGGGAGGTTGGCGCTGGGAAGGTTTTGAGGGGGAGGGGGTAAATGGGTCGAAGAGGTGGGAGCGTAGCCTGATTGTGCGAGGAGCTCGTCGAGGGGTTTTTGAGAGATGGTATCCTCGACTGAAGGGTCGGCTTCGTTGAAGGCGGTGACTGCCTTATGGAGTTCTAGGATTACTCCCGGCTCATTTAGGGCGGGCGGTTCGTCTGGGTTGTAGGTGGTCGTGTCGACGACGATGGGGGTGGCGCTGGTGTGATCAGGCTCATTGTTCTCTTGTTTGTCTCCATTGTCAGGTTCCTTGAACTCGTCCATTGTTCCTATATGCTCAGCTTCTGCTCGCTCACGCTCAACTTCGAGTCGCTTGAGTGTGTCCTTTTCCTTGTTGGGTCTGGTTTGCCCAAAAACCCTTCGCGCCTGATCACGACGCCTGTACTCCTCTTCCAGGAGTTGCTGGATATCCTGGATTTCACCATTGGCTTTGATTCTGAAGCCAAGGATCATGTCTGTTTCGAAGACGCGGTCATCGCTGGGCTCGTCGCTAATGGCAGTATACCAGGCTTCCTGGAACCGATCGACGAACAATTTGACATGTTCTTTCATTCTTTCGGTCTTGTACGCATTAAGTCTTTCTCGGAACGTCTTCCTTTCGACTCTTGTGCGAAAAGCCCTGATGGCAAGTTCCTCTCGGGCCATGAAAATAGGATCTAGCAGCTCGTTGAAGGCCTCCTGGGTGACTTGATACAATACCTCTCGCCCGACATCCTTCTCTGCTTCCGGGATTTCATAGCCCCCCCATCGTTCACCCATTGGTATACTCCGTGAGGACATCGATGTAGCTGACCGAGTCTCATGCTCGTCGTCAGTAGCCACGTCATCTTGGAAACGTACTTTAGAAGATGATCTTGATCTTCGTGATGATACCATGGGTCCAAAGGGACTTTCTACCGCAACGCCTTTGTCCAGACGACCTTCCCAGTCTTTAATGTGATCGAAGAGCCACAGAGCAAACTTTATAGCCACTGAAAAGTTCGGTACAAAATCTGTAATTGCTTCTGCGACCATGTCCGCGGTACATCCTTGACATACCATGTTCAGAATTTTCTGCGAATACTCGGAAGCAGAGTAATAGGTTTCGGAAGGGTCCAGTTTGAGACCCTGCAGCTCTACCACAACCGAGTTATGGAAATCATCACCAATATCGGACTTTAGGATGTCGTGGAGCGCGGTCGCCCGTGCGGAGGATTGATCGTTCATATAACGCTTTCCGTTGGGAGGAGAATTCCTCTCTTGACGCTCAAAACCATCCGGTGGAACTACTCCATTTTCGTCTTCGAGAAAGAACTGGCGTCTTCGCCATCTTTCATAGATCGCTTCCTGCCTCACGGTCTGCTGAGTTGTCTGAAAAGATTTTAATCTACGAAGGGCTTGAAGAAGGACTTTTCTGCGGTCTACGGGATTTGCGACCTCGTTCCAGGAACAGGTGCCAGACCTGTCGGGTACTTCGAACCAGTCTAAGGCCTTGTATCCGTCGTCAAAGGTGAGAAAATCAGGAGGCCAAGCGATATCTGACATATCTCCATTGAGAATGGATTCGCAAATTTCGATATCTTTGGTTATATTCTCCTCCACATCACCGAATGTTGCACTTTCGGCCTTGTCTGCCAAAGTCTCGTTGTGGTCTCCTATTTCGGTTCCTTCATCTCTGATAGCGCCCATGTTGTCCGAAATTACAAAATCGCCATACTCGTCCTTGGCTTTCCCCTCGCCTGTCCTGGATTGCTCGCCTTGCTGGATCGCACCAGAAAATGCTGAACTGATAGGCTGACTGCTTACGATGATGTCTCTCGCCCCTCCTGACCAGTCAAACATCTCATCATCCATACTAGAAATGACCTCCTTGAGAAGTTCTTTGGTAAGAGCGTAATTTGCTCTGAACATCCGTAGGAAGTCTTTTCGGTCAACATAACCGTCCTGGTTTATATCATATCCATGGAAGATCCTCTTCCGACGTTCGTCGATATTCTTTTTGGTAAAGCTTGCTAGTCCCTTAAGGAATTCGTCGAAGCCAATCAAACCATCACAGTTGGTATCGTAGAATGCAAAGAGACGGTCGTAGATTAAATTAGGGGGAGGTGGCCGGATAGATGTACTTGGAACGAAACACTTGTCGAACGTCTGACGGTCAATTGCTAAATGGTAGTGATTGGGATCTTCTAGCCATTCCGTCGCTGCTAGACATCGAAACTGTTCCCATAGAGCTTCAATCTCAGGGATCTGAAATCCAGTCTCTTTACAGAACTTTCGCAATACATCTATCGGCAAATTGTGGACAACAGCGGCGGGTTTGCCAGGATACCATACAGGTTGTGGTTGTCTGGGGTTGCCAAGGAACGGAGCCGGTACCCTCACCTTGTAAAAGAGGTGCGTCTTCGGATGGACCTGCAGGGCTTCACATTGCTCGCAAAGATCAAAATCGATGCAGTTAGCACAACGGTACCGAATGCCGCGGATGGGCATAGCATTACAGCTGTTGCAGGTAACGCCTCGATGCACATAGCCATCTTTCCGAGCTTGCTCCTCGGCGATCCTATACAGCAGATTCAAGAGGCTTTGACCTTCCTTGTTGATTTCATCGGCGTCTACATCTCCACGCCACGAGTGCTCACTTTCAGCATCTACTACCGTCTCTCCTCGATGATTGGCTGGTATCGTTGCTTCCAACGCCACAAGAACTTCCGACTCACCGCCATGTCTCTCGGACTGAGGGAGCCTAAGTTCACCTTGCACATCAGGAACACCATTTAGCAATGGTCTCGGGGCGTTAGCATCTGACTCGACGGTGTTGGGCTCTGACGCTTGTGCATCTGTCACTCTTGACTGTCTGCCTCGTCGTTGGGCGTTGGAGCGATGCAGCGTGTTCTGTTGCGGTACACTTTGTGATGACGTTAAAGTTGAGTTTGATACGATGTTATGAATGTAATAAACTATACATCCTGCAGCTATAGCAGTGACGGCAAGTATCGCAGGCCGATACCTTGCCAGTGCATTAGCTGAGTTAGAGCTTGACGATGACATTCCTTAACAAGACAAACATCAAGTCACTTGATATCTGCGCCCCATCCGGAAGTTGACATGTTGTATTCATTGCTTTTTGACACAGGAACTGGGTTTTCAAATTCATCAAACGATGGACGTTAACACGTTGAGGCTCAAAATTAGCGTTATTCATGATCTACAGCGCTAGTCCTCGACTTTGACCAATCAACACTCAAGACTTTAAACGTCACATCTGTGCTTGACTTCGGTATATTCACATCCTAATAACACTTCCTCCTTCATCTTTTATACAACAAATAGCACGTTAGTTTTTCTACGTCTGCAGTCACTCCTCATCTTCAGGTAATACACATTCTACGTTTCAGAGCTCAGAACTGTGGCTTTCAGTCGTTCGTCAATACTTCTCCTAAAGAGCTAGTCCTAAAAACTTGAAGTAGAGGTTTACATTCAACGCACATAGGTTCACTCTACTGAGTTTCCGTGGTCTGATACTGGATCACCCTGCAGTGAGTCCCGAAGATCCCTCCGCGAACATCAGCGAAAGGTGAGATATCTGACTGTTGGCGTTTGCAACAGCGACCGTACTCAAGCTCTTAGTGCCCTCTACCACTAGGGACGACTTTCTGGTTCGATACGACATTCGCTACCTTAGCTCCACAATGGTAATCAAACTCAAAGGGGACTACCTCAAGCGTCAGAAGCTTGAAATGGTGGACTTTATTGTCGATAACATGTCGGAAAGCAGCCGCGTACGCAAATTCGCCCTTGACGAAGATCCCAAGACTGTTTGCACAATCATCAGCTATTCGGGTCAGCTGGGCGGAGAGGGCGTCTATTTGACCTGCGAGCTGTCATGTGAGGTTCCGGTCTACGGTGGCGGACAAATGATAAGTACGGTGACGAAGAAGTGCGGGACGGTAGACGTTCATCAAAACGGCAGGGCGAAGTGGCGGAATGGACCAACCTATGTCGACGCAAACGGAGAGGAGCTGAAGGATTTGCTGTTGGAGGCGGAATCAAAAGCTAGACTGGCTACCAAAGGGACTGCTAGCAGACATAACAAAGAGACCTGAGCACGGTAGTGCCTAGAGAGTATCGATGGTATTGCAGGTACGAAGTCTGAACAACCACAATGTGGTATTCCGATGGCCATGCCGTTGGTGTTACCACCTTCATGGTGCGATAATTAGGTATTTGGCGGTTTGCGGAATGAAGCTTCTCTGATCATTCTGCTGCCAAGTACCTGCAGCGATCTTAACCATCACGTCTCAAACCACAGCTGATGCGGTAGGTGTTACTGGTCGCTGCAGCCGCCTACCCCTTTCCGAGACCTTCATCGGCTCTTCTTCTTGGTCTTCAATCCAAGTGCCTTCTCCGAGCTCTTGCCCGACTATACGTCGCCATATACCTTCCCATAGCCCCTTCTTGTGTGCCATAGCCAGCACCATCACGACAGGTAAGTGCCAAATACTGGCCCAGAAAAGGCCTCTCGCACTGCCCTTGTGCCCTTCCTGTCTCCAGAATTTCCATGCTTCTCGTACCATCCAGGCATTGACTATACTGCTTGTGATCAAGAATCCTTGATCCGTAATTCCATACCACCAAAGACCTCCACAGATAGGGAAGAGAAGCAAAGCATATCTGAAGGCCACCCTACCATTCATTCGAGGATTGACCCATACCAGCATCCGATGCCCCGCGTTCTTGTACTCATCCCTAATGTTCCAACTTAACGCGTTGAAGTGCGGAAACTGCCATGCAAAGAGTAGTCCAGCAAGAAGCCATCCACCCACACTCCCCTCACTAAACAATAGTTCTCTCCACTCCCCACTGCCAGTAGCACTTTGCCCTGCTGCAGCTACCCAGCCCATCAGAGGAGGAATAGCTCCTACCACTGCCCCAACCCAGGTATTCAAAACTGATATTCGTTTCATTGGCGTATAGACCCCAGCGTAAAGGAATATGTTCAGTCCACCCAGAAAAGCTGCAGTTGGATTTACGCCAAACCACAAGCTTCCGGTTCCAACAACTCCTGCCACACCAGCAAATAGTAAAGCCCCCTTCTTGCCGATAAGACCTCGGACTATTGGACGATTGCGAGTCCGACTCATTTTAGCATCATGCTCTGTCTCGAATAGCATATTCAGTGCATTTGCCGAAGCGGTACATAGTGTAGTACCAGCGGTGAGGAACAAGAGGGTCAATGCCGATAGAGATGGTGATGTAGTGGTGGTTGGCAGTAGGAGTGCCGGGACAGGGTAAAGTGAGTAGGATGTTGCCGTAGAAAGGACAATTAAGAAAGAGAGGCGAGGCTTTGCGAGGGAGAGGTAGGCGGTTAAGAGCCGCCGTAACGAAGAAGGAGGAAGGGAGGTCGACAACGTAGACAAACGAGACGAGGCATCTGGAGGCAGAATGGGCTCTGTATCGTGCGTTCCATTTTGTTCAACTTTCAGTCGTTTCCGTCTGCGATGTGGGAGTTCCAATAATGGCGGAGCGCTCACGAATTTCTGGGCGGTATTGAAAACGTCTGACGCCGCCGGCGAGCCAGGCAACTCCCCGCTTTCAGGGGCATCTCTTGCTTCACCTTCTTTGCCTGAAGTGTTATATTTTGCCGCTGTATGCCGTAGCTGGCTTATGGAGATGGCGAGGACTCCATTGGCAGAGAAATATCCTTTTCGGAAAAGCCCCTGGGTTATTGACTTTGCATCAATAGCTTCCTTGCGACTGGGCGATACACTGAATGGCCGGCCAGGCGGAAGATTTGCCACTCTCGAAAGTCGGAGCAAGCACCGCAAGCAGATCGACTCGGTCTGTAATAGCCTTGATCTCAAGGGTTGGGTTTGCAGCAACATATTGACGCTGCAGTCGATACGCTCAACATTCTTTTACTTCAAGTTGGTTTCTGGTTCCGAAAACATACGGCAACCGCCGGGATGCGTAGAGTACATTACGGTAGACTGTATCCGCGTTAGTGTAATTACGGTCTTCGAAGTTCACATACAGGCATGCTGAATTCTCTTTTCATGAGATCCTTTCATTCCAGTACTTAGCAATCCGTGACAAACAGCTTCAATTAGGCATATCTCTGCCGGTTTCTAGACAAGAATACAAAAACCATCTATCATCCTTGCTTCTGGAGTCAACTGATGCTGCTTTACCGTTAGTGGTGACTTTTTCCAACCAAATTACACAGGTCAATGCAGAAACACAGCTTATATTCGAGCTGTTATTTTTTAGAGACATAGTAGACTCTGTTCAGGATTGGTCTTCCTTTCTAGCTTTATCATTCACGCCGGGCCGGAATCAAGAGTAGACCTTGTAGCCAAATATTTTGCGTTTAGGTAGTTGTGTAATGGAATGCTTTGTAAAGAGAGTAAAGTCATCAAGACGAACAGTCTGTGATCTCAAGCAGTATAGCATCTTCAATTCCATCCGCTATCCCCCTAGTCTTCTCTCACGGAACTTGGAAGCCAATCAGCCGTCCTTCATCAGTCATGCCTTCATTCACAATATTACCAATAACCCGGCCAGCAAGTCCCTTCAACAAGTCCATTCAGACCGTATCAAGGGCTCTGTCGATCAGCAATCGAAACATATATCCAGGCCCACACCCGTCATCCGCGTATACTATGAGTAGACCTCCACTGAGACTATGAAAGTCAACTTCACCTCCATCGACGGAATCCGACCCCGTTGAACATTGGATTTGCTTTATTCTCTATGGAGTCATAATCCACAGCTCAGAAACTTTCAACCCCCCTACATATCTGCCCATACGACCTCCTAGTTGAGTTTCCGTATTATCTTACGTGAATTAGGAATCCCGCGGATATTGGGAGCTGCGATTTCCAGCAGAGTGACTTGTGCTGCTGTAAATTAACCCTTGCTCCAGTTGACGTTGCTTAGATAGCGACTACAAAACGTCGGGAGCTGAGGCACATTCGCAGGCTAAGAATACCATCAAAAGAATTGTTGTGTGTATGGAGAGCTTCGATACTAGAGACATAACAACCTGAATTGAAGTGTAAGCTGAAGGGCCGTAAATAACCCGGATACTGTGCCACTTAATCGCACGCTAGACAAATTCAAGACCTACCCAAAGACTGCTTAGAAACAGATTAGTGGCAGAGTAGCAAGGTAGGATGTAGAAGAATTTTTAGTTCAGAGCCAGAAGTATATTATTGCGTGGATTTTACTTGAGGCACAGTCTTGCCTTGTATCTGGCCCGTTGCAATCGTATAGCATGAATGTGATTCGGTAGTTCAGACATTCCACTTTGGCTTCTTCGGTAAGTTCGGCCTGTTCAGTCCAATACCTTGTCACCCGTCCAGCCATTCACGAATTATTTCACCATAGTTTTCAATTGACGTTGTGCTCGTAATCGTAAGGTGCCCGTAGTGCACATTGGTGCTGTTGATTTATTGGCTGGTTTGATTCTGGGCGTCTTGCTCGCAGTTGTCCAACCTGAGATCTGAAAACCACAAGAGAGAATCATGACAGATTGTGGTCAGCTTCAATTGGACAATCTGCATTTCAGTTACCAGGATAGTAATCCGGTTCAATAGCCATTGGGGGCGCGATAAGGCTCATGTGGGGCATGGAACTACACCTCATAGCTAATTTGTCTCTTTAATCATAGTATCTGCTGATTCCCTTCTGCACTATGCCACGTAAAACAGATGTTGCCCAGGCAAAAGTGGCTGCCGACCTCAGTGGGACCTGGCTTGACTTCTCCTTCTCGCGGAGGACGAAACTCTTTAGGTGCATTTAGCAACTCCAATGAAGCCATTCTCTTAAGGTCCCAGATCCCAAATCCTAGGCGCCTAAAGTGCTTCGAAGACGACTCTTTCAGAGGCGACATAAGTGAGCGTAGTCCATAGCTATGGAAGGAGTTATATCCGTCACTCGCATACTGGGCCAATTCTAGGTCTTGATGCCACAAAAATATGGTTTCGTCGCTGGCGCTTGGGGTATCCAGTAGTATTGTCGCCGATGTGGCCGTATCCATCTCAAAAGAAAGTGACGGTAATGAGGCATGCTGTACAGATACCTTATATTCGCTTTCCGCAAGCGATATATCCACCTGACCCAAATAATCGTGGACACAGTCGATCTCATCAAGTTCCCACGGCCTGAGGTGGCCCCATATGCGACGCAGTGCTTCATCCGGGTGAGAAATCAACATAGCGTCCAGGTGATGGACGGACACAGAGCGGGCTGATACGTTGGTAAGAGTGTAATAAAGTTGTAAGCGCCACAGCGAACGTACAACCCGATATTGCTCGATCCAACTAGGACCCCCAGTCTTTGGGACAGTGTATCTGCGGCCTTCGGGATAATCCTTGAAGGGTTCATAGTCGAACATATAGCCTGGTCAAAGAAGATGCATTGGTTGCAGGCTGTTGACACGTCCGATATGGGTGTCTAGGAATGACGTAGTGAGGTCCTGGATCCGGCATCCCAAGCTGACGAGGCTTTTGACAGATGATAGAAGATCCGAGGGAAGTAGATTCTCGGTGTTATCGCTGATAGGAAGCTCAGGGTCGTCCTCCAGATCCGTAATGAGGTTGTGTCCGGTCATCCGACGAGAAAGGATCACAATAACAGCTCGAATTATCCCTTATAGGCTGCAGTTCTTCTGGTAGTCTACTGATCAAAGTCCCGACAGCCTCGCTAGGGTAATTTCCAAAAATGTCTGCCACAAAGATGGAGGCCTGGACTAGGCGGAGTAGAGACGAGAAATCTGGGACGAGTTTGATAATCATCAGGAGAATCTCAGCCGGCCACCGCTCGAAAGGGTCGTTCATCTCGGAGAACCTGAGTCATTATTGTAACAACCTGGGCCTAATCCGAAGCAGACAGTAGCTATTGTAGTGAAGTACTTTGGACTGGTAGAAGAAGGTTACTCATGGGGGATCGAATTTACAGACGGCGATGTGTGCTTGGCGGCCCGCCGAGGCTCGCCGCTGCTAAGCGATTTAGATAGGGGTCTCATCACTCCCATGATTCCTCAACATTGCTTCCACATCACAAGCCAACAACTACCAACCTTTCCGCTCCC
>JAABUL010000961.1_pt1 | contig 58539 bp, 61 predicted proteins | sample 5559151 | NCBI WGS metagenome assembly JAABUL01 (sample SAMN10711876, study PRJNA513368) | rock metagenome | isolation source: Antarctica rocks | place: Antarctica: Victoria Land, Pudding Butte sud
AGCGTTACGGCCACCATAGTCTTGATCAAGTGGATTGATGAGCTTACTTTCGACAAGCTGTTTCACGACGGGGGGATGGCCGTGCTGAGAGGCGTATGAAAGTGGTGTGCGTCCTCGAGAGTCTTTCCGATCTGCTGATATTACTCGGCTATGAAGAGGCAGAGAGACGATGTCAGTGGCTTCGTATTCCGCGGCCCAGAAGAGGAAGCTGCGTCCTCGTTTGTCAAGGTTCCCCGAATGAGCGCAACTATCTGGCAGGATTTGGGACACAATGAAGTAGGATCCGGTGGCGACAGCCCAGTGCAAGGGAGTATTAAAGCTATAATACAGAGCTTGTGCTAGGGATTCCGAATCTTGGCTTTCTGGATCGGAGAGCAGACGTAGAAGTGTATCGATATGGCCAAAATATGATGCTACCATGAGCGCATTAACCGTAAAAGGAAACGGTTCAGGATACATCGTTGTAAACCAGAAGTAATTAAACCAATTCTCGAATTGTGCTGTGTTCGCTTTGCATAGTGCACGAGCGACACTATGATGCTGCTCGGTGGCGGCTGCGTTACATACTGAAAAGTCGATTGCTCAATGCAAGGTGGCGTAATCAAATAACTTGTATTGAGTGATTATTGTGGCCCATGCGGCCTCGTCGACAAGAGGATCTTTTTTGAACAAGGGTTCTTCGTAAAGATCAAATCCGTACGTTGATGAATGAAGAGATGAGATTATGGCTTCAGAGATAGTAGGAGAGTCGTCACGAAAGCTTACTAACGCCTGTATATTCTGTAAGAAATCTTCCAATGAAAGATACAGCGAGCATGTGGCAAAGATTTGCAACTTATCTCGGATCAAATCGATCCCAAATGTAATAGCCAATGCGTCCTGGAATCCATTCGAAAGACTTGTAAGATATAATTTCAATGATTGATGGACCAGTTCTATGGTTGAACCGTGTAAGCGTACGAGCGGTCCAAGAGCTGCTCGCACCGAGTTCTTGTTGAATAATAATTGATCAGTTGCTAGGGAAGCCATCGACTTATGATCTGGCCCAATGGTCATCATGATTTCAATCTCGTCGCCTGTCAGGAGTTTATCACTAGCAACCAAGAGGCGTAACATTCTCGCAGCTACAGGTTGATCAGCCTCGAGTACCGACAACAATGAGTGCCTGTATAAAGAGGCAAGATCAGAAGGAAGCATAGCTGCTATGGTATCAACATCGGATAAGAGAAGAATTCGACGATCCTCTAGCAATGGTAAGACTAGCTTGATCCATCAGAATGTTTGGTCTGCCTTGAATACAAGTAAATGCTCTAGGATATCACTAGGGTAAAGTGCCTGCCAGTGAGAGATGGTCTGCACGTTCCCCATGTCACCATCCGCCCTAATCGATGACGGACAACAAATTTGATATCGTCTTGTATCTGATTCTTCTTGTCTTCTGATAGCAGCTGAATCAATTGCGTTGAGCTGCCCTGAACGTCAAGTACACCTTCGGCATCAGGCCTGCTCGTGATGAAGAATTTGACTGTAGTATCCGCAAGGATCAATAATTCAGAAATACGACTGACGACTAACAATTGGGCCTTCTTATCACATTCGTCGATAGCGTCAATTATAATCGTGATCGGAGATTTATTTTCGATATGAGTCATCTGCACGAAAAGGCTCCATAGAGCGTCGAATTGGCGAAAAATGTGAAGGCCACCTGCATCCGAGGCTTTTTTCCCGAGACGCCAGAGTCGCCTTCGCCCGTTCACTGTCAGACTCCTGAGCAAAGAGCTCGGATCTCTCATTTCCCCAATTTTGTTATCACAAAAGAACCTGCAAACCAGAGCTCGGCGAGGTAAGTGGCCTATCAAATATCTACCAGATGATGAAGGAAGCTAGTGTGGTTTTGCCGCATCCCGCGTATCCAGTCACCCAGAGCATTCTCGCACTAGCATTCGAGACCCAATTGATGTACTGAGGATTGACCGGTACCCAATCCAGCGTTCCTTCTACTCTGATATCAAGTCTTGATTCGTAGCCTGCAATATCGACGGTGTTCAGTTATGAAGCACATATTTTTTCGGTCTCATCGTATGCTGTGGAAGACATGCTCATCGCAGGAACTTTGCCCGGCAAAGCTCACGGGCAAAGTTCATCACCTACAGTGGTCGGTACTCAGGCTGGATGCTACCACTTTGTGCTCCTGCAAAATTTCTTTAGTCAGAGATATGATTAGTCGCGAGATTTGCTGATAGTCTTTATCACCTAGTCCAGAGAATCGACAGAGTTCCTGGTGATTGAGATAGAGAGGCCGGGATCGCTCGTTCGCTAAGCCGAGCACTGCTGAAGACTGCCCGACAATCTAGAATCTCGTGAGCTGATCAGTCCCGTTTCCATACCAGAAAAACAACCAACTACATGTCTGCGTGGAACGCCAAGAACCGACCTATAATGACGTACCACTTTGTTTGTCAACGGATGTGTCTTTATCTCGTAGTAGGTAACGATGCGAAGTGCAGAAGCCCGAGAAACAAAGTCTTCAGCGATACCCAATAACTCTTTGGACTCCTGACCGAGGGTTTCAATGAGCGATCTGTTGATGCCCCCAGTAAGGCGATGTGTACCAGAAACATGCAGTGCAAGGTTAGCGACATCGCCTAAATTTTTGCCAAAGCTGGCATCAGGGCTTCCACGATTCGGTGTGCCCATGAAAACAATAGCCTTGCTTCCTAGCCATATGTCTCTGAATTCCTCTGGCTGATAAGCTAGGGTTAATGCCTGGGAAACATCAGTAACCTCTTATCAACTGATATCTCAGCCCTTCTACCTGCTTGAGTACAACTCCCCTAAGACTGTAGCATACGTGAATGATTGGTCGAAAATCCTTCTGCATAACTTCAGTAGATCCAGGGTGAGCTGCCGCTGTCTGTCCCTACTTACATCCTCAGCTCTCTCCGAATCTAAACAACTCATCAGTTGTTTGGCGAACTCACGTATTCCAGCAACAGACCTACCAGCGAAGATCTGGGACGGGTATCCATAAGAAAATATCCGTGCTGCAGGTAATGCCTGTGGTAATAGGTCCTTTGGCCAACAAGTTCCTTTCTGATGGGTCCAAGTTCGCATATAGTGTCCATTGAGCCCATGGATGAAAACAATGTCCACGGGATGAATGTTTAGGGCCATTTCATCAGAATTCAATGGAACGTTGAGGAGGAATAAGCGAGTTCGTGCTTTGTTTGTGGGATTGGTATGAATAGTACCTGTCGATTGAAGGTCTCCATCTGGGCGGTCCTATAGATACCTAGTTTCCGGAGTCAGCGTGGAATTCTGGGAGATACACAATCGGGACAGTCATCGACCTCGGCAGACGCGCTTGTTCTCCTCCCTGGAGACGACGTCCTGTTGGCTAACTTCTTAAAGAACTTTTCCAAGACCATTTTTTCATCGCCTGGAGAAGAGGGTTCTGGTCGTCGCAAACCGAACTACAGTAGCAAATTCAAGTAGAGCCCTGGCTGGCAGCCGTTCAACCGCACTGCGGCCCATGCCACCGCACTACCTAAGATGGCAGCATCCCAGAGGCGCTGAGGGGCTGAATGATGATTGGTTGGTAGTTCAGCTGTCCTCATCTCTATTTTGTGTCATCTCGTTGTAATGGATTGGTGGATGAAAAGAGTAGTAGGAAGAGGACTTTGATACAACTTTTATTACAATCGATTTCAACGGTGGACTCCTTTCTTCTTCAGAGTAAGGAATTCTAGCAGATTCCAAGGAAAGCTCATTGAAACCAGGAATACAGAGCGAAAGCAAACAATCAATGTAGAATTATCATGTTACACGATTGCCTGTTGGAAACAGGAAACAGTATACTGCTACCCCTGTGGTTAGTAATCTCCACTCCGGGCCCTATAGGGCCGGGGCTAGGGGATTCAGAGTTTCCACCTCCTTCCTTCCTTCGTAGCTTCCTACTGTAGTTCAACCAATATATGCACATGCTCCATCCGACCTTCATACCTGACCCTCATACCTCAATAGTCTCTCGGAAAACCGTCCAAGGCTGCGAGAATACCAATATATGTGCTGTACGACGAGCAGCGGCGAATATGACCGGATTTGACGACAAAACGTTCCTATCCGCATCCTGCAGTAGTATGCCCTCGCTTGGCGATAATGAAACACCAATCGGAATCAGATGTATGTCACGCGCAGCCTTGTGCAAGGCCCGAGGGTGGGTTCAAGTGCGGGCATCTGTCAGATCTCAGCCGCAGCAACACGAGTAGAGAGATCATAATGGTTCTACGGTTGTGAGGAGATTGTAACTGCGACATTCCTTACGTATCTGTTCTAATGGACCCTGCCACTGCCGCCGGAATTGCTTTGGCTGTAGTCGGCTTGTTCCCTCTTTGTCGAGATGGGTTTAGCTTGATAGTAGCTTGCTTCCAGGCGCATAAAGATGTCAAAGACGCGGCGATCAGGTTGTATATCGCCTCAGGGGTACGTACATTCTCAGATCCTACTCGGCGCTCTAGACTTATGTACAAATAGGCCTTCATAAGTAAGAAGCCCAATTAATGATGTTATGAATCTGCCTAACTGATGTCAAGAATGGGGAGAGAGGTGGGAAGTTTACCACGGCTATGAACCAAACTCGAAACTGCAGAAATATCTGACAAGTAGCCCAAACGTTGGGAATTACGTACTTGTGGCACTTTCCGAAATTTCAGATATTGTGGCCGATACAGGAGAAACTGGAAAAAAGCTACGGTATTAGGATAAATCAGAAACCTGCGGTTGGTCATCTTTCCTCACAAGCGCGTCGTTCACCGAAGTACTAAATCAAACATTGTAAGGGTCTTGACCGACTGAAGCTTGAAGACGTTCTTCGCAATCAAGACCTCAAGACCCCTTCTGGAAAGAGAATACAAAAGCGCAAGGAACGCATGAACCTCAAAGGTTGCAAATTTGCCCTTCGAGACACCAAGAGCTTTGACAAACTCACGAGGAGGCTCATCGAATACATTGACAGTCTACAGAAAATGTGTTCTGAGAATGATTGCGATGTGAGTGTAACGGCTAGTCGATGCCCGAGAATGATTTTATCTATTTCATCTACCTAATTTGCGGAGTAGAAAATAGATAGGGGCATTATCAGCTATGCATTATCAGGCCAACGCGGCGCTCCAGATCTAGAGAGCATATCCAAGGTAGCTCGAAAGCAGTCCAAGGAGAAAGAAAAGGCCGGACAACGTCATGCTGTCTACGACCTGCTAGCCATTACAGCGGCATTCAAGGACAACTCCCAAAGGTTCAAGGCAGGGGAAGACGCTCCTTACTATGCCGCTGAGGATTACAGATATGGAAAGGACGATTGGTTGATTAACGGCCAAGACGCCACAATGTCTTACTGTGACAGGTCGGCGAGATGTGTCATCATAGTAGGAATACCCGCAAGCACTTCCAGGTTAACAGTGAAATCACCAACTTTTCTAGGAATGGAAATACTATGAGAACCCGGCTATGGAAGATGCTATTAACCAGCTTGCAAAATTCTTTTGCGCAGACCAAAAGCCGGCAGAACTCCTTACTCTGCCATGCCGTGGTATCATCAGAGACTCTGCTAAATCTCGTTACGGGTTTCTATTTCGGCCTCCAGCTTACATTGAGAACCTACGAGGCTTGCTTTCACCTGGAGCCATATCGAGGCTCCGAAAGCCGATTTCACTGCTACAAATGCTAGACCAAACGGCGCATTCGGGCAGGAAGCTGCTTGATCTTGGCATTCGGTTTACGCTAGCCAAGAAGCTTATTCAAAGCATTTACATTTTACACGCTGCAGGGTGGATACACAAGAAGTAAGCCTGCTGCTACAGCAATTTCTTTGGGGTTTCAGAGTCATCAATCACCTCGCTGATTCAGAGATAAGTATACGGTCTGCATCAATTCTCTTTTTGCCCGACAAATCTCAGGACGGAGGCCCATCAAAGAGTGGACGCAAGGATTTTCTCAACCCCGTCCTGTGTGGCTTTGGCCGCTCTAGGCCTGAGCAAAGGCCTAAGCAAAGGGCTGCGCCAAAGCCAGGTCAAACTGTAGAATCTGGGAACATCGAGCTTGACATCTACCAGCACCCTGACAAACGAGACCGTCATTTACTAACATACACACGTGGTTGTGACATCTACTCGTAAGCATCGTTGAAAAGTAGTATTTTTGGTTCCGTCTGACAGGACCACTGGCAGACTAGGCTGTGTCTTGTTGGAAATCGGCCTTTGGCAGAGTCTTAAATCCTTTGATTTCGACGGATCTTACGATTTTCTGGACTCTCGTACAATCCCCTCTTTGACGCGCTTTCAGTATATTAGGGAGCGATTAATCAGTCTTACGCACGAACTAGTAGGTCAGGTCGGGTCCACCTATGCCAGCGCAGTCCGGGAGTGTCTAAGGATTAACATGCATTACTCCAAAGACAAAGTTCAAGACATCCTGTGCTGGAAGGTTGCTGCTGCACTGGATCAGTGCATGGCATGAGTTGTTTTTAGTGGTTTTCGGATCGAGGATCTAAGGTAAGAAAGACTTATGTCACTGGTAGGATTTAGCCCTAGTAGAGCAAATATAATATTCAGGCAGTAACGCAGGCATCATACGGTAATCTTTCATTCTCGCCAAGCCTGAGATACGTGAGTAGCTACGACTTGTTGCAGTCCATCCATGGATAGATATCCCAATTTTTTGCTCAACCCATCATGAATAGCGTACTCGTGAGTTATCAACCCTATATTAAATCTTCTAATGCCGACTATTATGAGATTGAGTGGCGATCGTCTGTTCCTTCTGTACCTTTCTTCTTGTAGATGATTGACTATTATAAATTTCGATCCTCCTTAATTTCGACAAGAACCTATAGAGACTAATAAGGTGATAGTGAAAACGATCAGCCAGCTAAGATGAAGAAAAAGAGCGACTTCAGGAAGGAATCGATACGCTGGAAGCGGACATGGAAGAGAAAGCCGAGGAAGAGGAGGAAACAAAGCAAGAACTACAGGAAGAGATTGATACGCTGGAAGCGCATATGGAAGAGAAAGCCCGGGAAGAGGAGGAAGCAAAGCAAGAACTGCGGGAAGAGATCGAAGAGCAGAGGGACGTGTCCTGGTCGCTCAGAAAAACAATACGCTATCTGGAACGTGTGGAGGCAAGTACAAACAAGAGAGACTTGAGATGCAGGAGGAGGTGGGTAGACGGGAAGCGGACGCTGTTGCTGAGAAAGCTCGCTTTCAAACGGAGATTGGGCATTGGCGTTGGTATAAAACTGGTGTTGCGAAGCAGGCGTACGCCTCTCATTTTTATCGTGGAGTGGAATATTCGTTTGCGCTTGAAAAGGGTCTGTGCCCGCTGACACTTGGTGCCGTGCCGTGAAAAAGGAAGAAGGACAAGAGTGGTAGATGGAGGTAAGGTTTACTAGAATAGAGGGGGATGTAATTGGAAGAATTTAGAGAGATAAAGGTTCTTGCGGAATCTAAAGGGTCTAGCCAAGACGTTTCAGACTCGGCAGCACTTATTCCCAGCGTGTTTGGCCGAATTGCAATTCTGTAATATATCTGTACTTATACGCTACTACCCAGCTCTATATGGTGCTAACAAGGGTGTTCTGTTCCTAACATCAAGAAAGGACACTGAGAAACAATACCCTCCTCTTTCTACCGCCTCCCGGCTAAAATACTTTGATACGTGTTATACGCTTATGTTTTTCTCTGAGGCCATTCCGACACTATCTCTTATTGCCAGACAAATTGGTAGGACGGCGAGATACGCGAGCTATTCGGCGTATTTCGGAGTCAGTAGACACTGTGTGGCGATGCGGATGGTGTGCTGCTTTCAGAATAACTCGTTGTTTGCGACCGTCCTTATACTTCAAAGGCAGTATTAAACCCCCTAAGAGGCCAATAAGTCCTTATAAAATTTCTAGCGGCTCTCATACCACAGTCACGACGCCGCTTCCGTTCTGCGTGCTGTCCTAAGGTAGGACCATTGATGAGGTCTATTGCAATATCGAGGAATTGGGAGACCGAGGATGATATAGGGTGCGATTGCGACCTTGACTGCAACGATTTGGATGAAGGTTGGCTGTGTTGGTCTGACTAAGACTCTTGGAGCTCTGTTTTTTCTCTCTGATACCTTTGAATAAGATGGCAGAAAGCATGAAAGGTCCCGAGGACCCACGGCGACAAGGACACTATTTTCCACTTATGGTTTGCAATGCACACGATATAACGATTTATAGTTCTAGTGGTGAGCAATGGTTCGACCTGAAGTTATGCAAAGGTGATTAGCAGCCAGAGAACGAGGGGACGAAGCTGACGATATGAAGAGCTATGGTCCTAACAATTAGGTATCTCTTACCACGACATGATTGGGACCCTCTACATCTACGACAGTCTTGGTGTGGACGGGGTGGAGCAAGAGCTGAGGTCCTTGCCCTGTTGACTAAGTAGCCGTCGTTGAAGGATTGGGATGAAGGAATGTATATGAACACGAAGGGCTCTTATCAATATTCATGGCGAGTAATTACATCTACTTACGACTATTGGTTATAGTCTCGCATATAGGGGAAGGAGCTCACAAGGTTAATAGTGGGCCCGCAAAAGCGATATTAGCGGATACTGAATCCACAATTTGACCTAGGTCTCACTGGGCAATGGTGACGTTCAAAGAACAGAGAAAATGATGGAGACATTGCCAGGTAACCCCGGTCATATGATCTATTTAGATTGGAGAAGAGAAGGAGATGTTCAAAACAAGACATGATTGCGCAATAGGAGAAAGCCCGCGGGAGGTTAAGACGTAATCGTAAAGACAATGCCCATGAGTAAAGAGCGCTTCGTCCACCGCATTTCAAGCTGGAGCCTCGAGTCCGTGGACAGAACCATCCGGTAGAATGTGCCAGCGTACTGGCCAACATCTGAGAGTGTGCGGGACATCTACCAATGGTCGAGGTGATACGGAAATACTTGATCCTATTGTAACGCAAATATATGTGGAACAGCGACAGTGCTATCATTTGATCAGGACGTTTGATTTAGAGCTCTTCTATGAGTGATGCTAGCGGAAACTCTTCGAATTATCATACCAGTATTAACGCTTGCGATCTGGACCTTAGCCTTTCTATCGTCGAGTTGAAAACGTAGCTGTTAACCAAAATAATTCCGTTGACCGAGCAAGCATCTGCAATCTGGCAGCATTAAAGAGTTGGCGAGACTCTTGCCAAGATGGCGCGGCTAAATACGAGTAGCCGCGCAAACCCTTCGTCCAATGACGTAGCTTCTATCCATCTGGCGTATCAGCAACTTCTTCGTTGTTACACAAGCATGTCCAACCCCGATCCAATCATCATCCAACCTAAAAATCCCACCAACGCCTCGTCCGCAACCGTAATCTTCCTCCACGGCTTCGGCGATGATGCGCAAGGCTGGACCGGTTCGTGCCCGCTTCCTTCGACAATCCTTTAATAGCAAACACTCACACTTTATCCAATGCTAACATCAGTACTCACCTTAACCTCCAACAGGCCTCATCGACCAATTCCACTCCGCCTCCAAGCTCCCCCACCTGAAATGGATCCTCCCAAACGCCCCTCACAGCCAAGATGCGATGGGCCAAGCCTGGTACCAGCCGAAGCCTTTCTCCCCCATCCCGATGCCGAAACGCGCGGGCGATGAATCCGAAGACGAGGATGAGGAAGATGACGAGAAGGGGATTATGGCGAGTGTGGAGTATATCTGTACGTTGATTGACAGAGAGACCGACGAGGCGCAAGTTCCGCTGGACCGCATTGTGGTTGGGGGGTTTAGTCAGGGGTGCGCGATAAGTCTGCTTGTGGGGTTGGTGAGTCGGTATCGTGGAAGGCTTGGTGGTGTGGTTGGATTGTCGGGGTATCTGCCACTGGGTAAGAAGGTAGAAAGGATGGCGAGTGAGAGGGCAAAGGTAGGAGATGGTAGCACGAAATGGTTTCTGGCACATGGGACGAGGGATCAGTTGGTGCCGATGAGGATTTTCACTGCATATCGAGAAAAATTGGAAGGCTGGGAGGCAGGAAACGTTGAGGCAAAAGTGTATGAAGGGATGTCGCATTCTACGACTGGCGCAGAGGTAGGAGATCTTTGCTATTGGTTAGAGAAGGTCCTACTAGAGAAGGCAGCATGAGTTCAACAAGCCATGATGAGAGCGGCAGCTTTACTTCCGATGGAGGGTTTCGAATTTTCTTTATATCACAGGAAGGGGCGAAGGTTGAGGATGGGAAGGGTTAGTCGATGAACGACGAGGATCAAGCAATCTTCAGGAGGAAAATCGCATGATACCGACAGCGAGCACAACCTCAAAAAACATCCTAGAGGTCTCCCGGGATATTGACGGTATCTATACTGATCTCGCTGTTTTGGCTAAAAATGTTCCATTCCATACATAAGTCATTTAAGAATTATAGATCTAAAGTATCCCAAAAATCAACAGATAGGTATAATCATAACTGAGCATCCATGTTCTTACACCAGGGGTCATCCGCTTGTCGCTGAACTCCACGTCAGTAATTTTCATCTTCCATCGGTCTCTCGTCGATCTTTGGGAGCCGGACCGTGCGCGCAGCTTTTGGGTTCGTTTTGTCGGTTTTGTCGGCGTACCTGTTGCGGAGAAGATCCCTAGCAGGCGCGTGGTGGTGTATCCGCAAAAGGCACCTTCGGGTATGACGGCTCGCGGCCTGCTGGCCTGGGAGCGCAGTACCGTCGATCTAACCACCGTCTCCCCCTCGAGCGCGAGCCCCTCAACGCACACCAAACCCCTCGACTTCGTCCATGCAACTCTCACATCCTCGCCCCGCTATCGCTCCAAAACACATGTGCTCCGGTCGATATCATCCCTTGTAGCCGTATGGAATGTACGGCGCATTGGTGAAGTAGTTCCGCATCACCGTCTCCGTGTATGTCGTGTCGTCGGTGCAATACCCGCCTCCCGTCTTGCCAATGTGTGGACAGTGCACCGAGGGCCGGAAGGGGACCATGTTTTGGTGGACGGAGCGGCAGAGGAGGGTGTCGCGGCCTGTGAGTAGGGAGTCAGTGCCTAGGTTTTCTTTTGGGGTTTGGGGTGGCGTACCCAGCTCGTAGGATTCGCCAAAGCGGACTTTCTTGGTTAGATGGTCGTAGCACTCGCCTGCGCTCTGGTATTGCTGGTTGGTGCCTTTGCAATATGTTTGCGCCGTGGTGCAGATGCTCTTCGCCAAACCGGCCGTGAGTTTGTCGACTGCAGCGGCGGGCGTGCTGGCGTTTAGTTGGGGCATGGCCTCGCCGATTATGTAGTCGACGGTCCACTGCCACCATTTGAAGGTGGCGTCGTACTGCGATATCTGGCCTTGCGCGTTGTAGGTGTTCCAGCTGTCGATGTCTACGGGGACGATTTTGTTGATGGCGGTGAAGTTGAACATGAACCTGCTTTCTCCATCAGCTCGAGACCTTTGGTTCGGGAGACGGTACTTTCGGACCGGGTAAGTGCAGAAACCACATTCTCGTTAGCGGCAAAATGCAGTATCTCGTACGACACAGGCACCCCCAACAGACTTAGCGATCCAGGAGTGGCAGCAAGATTCGCAAAAAGTCCAAACAAGTATTCGGTATTGAGTTCGCGGCCTTTGAAAGTCCGGGTAATGTCGATGCGGCCTAAGCAGTCTTCTGATAACAGGGAGGAGTTGATGGATTTGGCCTGCGTTTGGTCGGCGGGAGAGATGAAGCTATTGAGGAATTGCTTCTGCAGATTGTAGAGCTCATCGAACTCGAAACAGGGCTGGCTGGAGGAATTGGTGCTTGCACTGGTGGTTATAGGGGAGTTTCTTTTAGCAGTCGAGAGGTCTGGTGCTGCGTGGGTTTGGCGGGGCGCATTCGCCAGGGCCAGTGCAGCTGTGCATAGAGACTTGAATAGCATTTTTGAGATGTGGACTATGGAAGAAAAGAGGAAGCTGAAACACCGGAATTGGTGAAGGTATCACTCAATGGAAACAATGAAGCACCAGCATAGATGAAAGACTGCGCGAAACGAGAGACATATAAAGGAAAGCGACCAGGCAAAGCCAATAATACTAACACATTTATTTACTGACCAACATGTTGAAAAGGAGGTCGCTATCGATAAGGTTGATTGGAAACCTCAGGTTGATCAGCGGGAAGATGGGGGCGGGATCCTATGGATGAGGGACTGACGACTGCCCGCAGCCGCAGGGCGGAGAAACAGGCGAGCGAATGAGATTCCGCGGCGGGGGGTATTGCCAAACACACCGTCTTTGTTTGCAGGTTCCATTCAGCTTCTGTCGTGCTTCTCTGCATGTTTGTGCCGTTGGATGCCGTTGGAAATGGGGGTGAAGAATTGGAAGATGGTGGGACGAGATTGCGACGGGGGATTCGTCGGAGGCTTAGGGAACAACCCACCCACCATGCATCATGCACGGTAAATCCAAGTGTGTGGGACCGAAAATAGAAGAAGGTTTTTCCCCTGATTAGATCAACGTTAACCGTACCATATGCTGGCACTCAGGAGTCATATGCGTAGAAGATCCAGTGGGCATGTTCCATTCCATGTCTCTCGTTTCTCCGACTTCCCAAGAGGCGTGTTTCGAAGAGACGAAAGTACAAACATCCCTCCAGCAAGTGTAGCGTGACTCAGCGCATCCTGTCGGCATGTGGCAAGGCAATCATTGTAATGAATCTTCGCCTGGTCTTCGAAGGCACCGTGCATGCGTGGCATGACCTTTCGTAATACTCTATGTATATGCCTGACTTTCTGGCACGCGTAGGGTAGTAGTAAGTAGAGTAAGCCTTGCTCGTGTACGCTGTACTCAAATGCAATTTCAACGCCGCAATGAATATGCAGCCACGGCAGCACAAGTATGGCGTGGTTCTGTGAATTAATGGGCGGTGAAATTTCAGGAACGGGCACAAATTTAATTATACGAATTTTCGGTCAACTAAGTTTCATAGTGGAGTTTATCGAATCCCGTTTCCCGAACAGAGCAGTTGAAGGATAGAGATTTCCCTGACTGCCGACGTCGATATAGGGGTTTGACCCATTCCTGGATTGCTTGAAGCATCCTGTCTCCATTTCGAGATGTCTTCATCTTCTGTTAGCTTAAAGGGTCTTGCAAATGGGTCGATGGAGCTGTGTCATGCACACATATATCCCAGCTCAGAAATCGTCTTTTCGACTAAACTTTCGCGATGATTCGCGAGAAAATATCTCCAGCAGTACCCTCATGTCTTGGGCAAAATGGAAAAGAGGGAAAAACAAAGGGGAAATAACCCGAAATGCCACATTGACCTCTCTATAACCCCCCGCAACCAACAAGAAACTACCCCCGCCTCTGCCTCTTAAGCACCTCCCGATTCGGCCTCGCCCCCAACTGATCCTCCACTGCCTCCCCACTCTCCTTCTCCACCAGCACTCCACCCACAAACCCCACCTCACTGCCATTTGGTGCCCGTCTCTTCCGTGCGCGCTCGGCTTGATTCGTCCGTAACGACCACGCTTCCATCTCGTCCTGCCATACCGTCGCTGCTTGACGTATGGTGTGGAGGGAGCCGAGGTTGCGTTCGCCGAGTCCCGGGATGTTCCGGACGACGCTGACGCCTTTCCAGCCGCCAGCGTTTCCGGAAGGGGTGGTGGTGCCGTAGTGGGTAGCCATTTCGGCGCAGAAGGCGGTGGGGCCTTTGCATCCCCATATGTTCAGGGCCGGGCGAAGGGGCGAGGGGGCGACGTAGAAGTCCGGGAAGTGCTTCGATCCGCGGGATCCAGGCGGCCCAACGGCAGCGCCGACGGAGACGACCTAAATATTTGTCAGTATTGCCTAATCCTAGTGTTTAGATGAGGGTTTGGAGTTACCAGTGCTTCGACATGAATATTGGCACCATCGTGCCCGACAAGAGTCAACTTGAACATATCTCCAAGAAGGAGAATGGCGTCGAAGAACATTTTCTCGAGCTTTGCCTTGCTCGAGAACGATGCATGAAGATCTGGAGAGAGTCCGTTCTTCTCCATCCAGAAAGGATCATAAGGGCGGCCTTTCGCCGCCGCGTAGTGGGCGTCTGGAAGGACGCCGCCGGAGAGTCGTGGTGCTGGGGCTGCTGGTGCCGCTGTGGCTGGGTCGACAGGCAGCTGGGGAAGAGGGGGAGGGGGGAAAGGAGAAGAACCAGGTCCTGCTGGTGCCAATAGGGCTGGGTCGATAGGAAGGTAAGGAGGAGGTGGCGGGGGAGGCGGAGGAGAATCCGGAGCTGCTACTGCTCCAGGTGACGAGGGTTCCATGCCGTGATCTGCGTTAACACGGACATGGGCGTCATTGTCGAGACGTCCAGGACGGAGGAAGCCAAGGCGCTCGTCGCCGAGGGAGCCAAGGTAGGAGTAGTGGGGGGTGAGGGATGGGAAGGTGGCTTTGGGGGACATTAGTGGGCGTTTACATACAGATATGTAGGACTTACGGTACGCTGGGAGCCGGTCGTTCGATGTGGGCAACTCGTGAGTAACAGCCATGGCTGGTACTGGTTGTTATCGACGAAGGCACGGGGTTGCGACATCGATGGCTCGAGGTGAAGATTAGTGATCTTATAGCATTATGGCAAGACGCGTCCATGTGAATCGATATCGATTTTTCGTAGATTGGAACGTGGACGTGAAAAAGGGGCGCGTCAACGTGAAACGATGTATAGACAATGAACAAAGGAATAGGATCATAGCATTTAAGATGGAATCCTCAATTACCTATGCAATTATGTACAAAGAGATAGAGACGACATAAGCCACGCATATCTTCGCATGACAATTTAGCAAGAAATCTGCAAAAGCCCCCCAACCTACTGCATACCCTCCTCTACCATTAACTAAACCTCTGGAGCGGCAACCGTCTTCTTCTGGCTACGGCCCTTGATGATGTGAGAAAGGTCACCGACGGGAAGGGAGAATGGGAAATCGAGAGATGCAAGCATGATGGCGATGAAAATCCACCAGCCAGCCAAGCACGTGACGAAGGTAAATGCCCCTCCCGCCTGGAGACGAGCTTTAGCAGATGTTCTCCGGGTAGAAAGAGGGGAATAACTCACGAGTACCAGCTTCGCAGCCTTTGCAGCAGCAATTGTGTTGGCAGGGTTCTCATATACCAAGGCCAGGTTGAAGTACGCGCCTGCGAGACAGGCAAACGCGCAGACCAGAGTGAAGAAGATGGTGAAGAAGACGATGTTGGTGCGAAGCGAGCAGATCAGGAAGACCAAGCAGATTAGTCCTGAAATCTTGTTAGAATCGTAGATTTATGGCACAGGCTCTGAAGGTCGGGCTTACCCATAAAGACCTGGAAGAAGGCGAAACTCGAGTTGAAAGCTGGTGATTGAAGCCCGAGAGGGTTGCCTGGATTGCCGGCTTGGGTAGCGGCGTTTGCGGCATGAGCTGGCGCGTAGGCACCGTATGCGTTGAACCAAGGGACGAGAGTGGCTCCGAAAGTGGCCCAGAAAGAACCTAGAGAGAGCAATTAGACGTAGCTCTGCCGCATGGAGAGGGAAGGTCGTGTAATGCATACCAAACGTTCCAAACACGACAAAGGGGAAGGTGTTGCCAATGATCCATTCGCCAATGCTACCAAGGATCATCAAAAGACCGCCGAAGAAGAAGAATACACCTTTTGCACCCGGTTAGTGCAGACTCCGCCATACGTCTATACTGTGTCTACGCACCGGTTGAAGCAGCTCCGTTGCCTCCAGCACCCCTCCATCCCATCAAATCGGCAGAGAGAGGCGTCAAGCTGAGGAGGAAGCCAACAAGTGCACTAGAGGGATTCAGTAAAGAAATGGGTCTCCGCCAAAAAAGAGGAATCGAAGCTCACATCGGAGTTGGGTTACCAAAGGTCTTGCGGAGGTCCCCTGAGACTCTGTTCTCGGGAGAGAGATACAGCTTCTCAAAGAGTTCCGGGGACATGGAGACGCTGCCAGCGGTACGGATGCGGCGAAGAGCATCATCCGGCGTCTCATGCTCGGGCATGTGGTAGGCATTGCCATTGTTCCGAGAGAAATCCTTCTCGAGAGGAAGAGACTCGTTGGTTGCGTGCATATTCGACATCGTGGCTATGGCACTTGGCTTGCAAACAAAGTCACTTAAATGGTGATTGATTGATTGAAGAACAGTGCATGGAAGAATTGAGATGGAAGGTTCAAAAGCAGTGAATGGAAACTAGGTAGACCGAGATCACATGTATCTTCAACTGGATTCTACGTGTGCAGCATAAAACTCACAGCAAGCTCAACGAGACTTCGGTTTCTAAAGGCAGTGAGGTCTTCTTGACAATCAAATGGGGGCGGATTGTAACTAAATACATGGAATGGCCAGAGCGATCTGCAACTTACAGGATTTGATGCATCCCGTCGTCAGAACCTCAGGGCCCCCTAGACTCATGGGACAAGCGCATGCACTACTCGACCAGCATCTTTCCCCAAAGACTTCAAAGCTCAAGATCGAGGTTGGAGTACATCTGACTCGTGACCAATCGAAGCAAGATGCCGACTACATAAGTAAGGTAGGTGCTTTAGTACAGCAAGCCATGCAGTCGCTCTAACGGCTGCCCAGGGTAAGTGGAGGGAGGGCACCCCCAATATGAATATGTCGATGGTGTTCGGATTGATGGAGATGATCGAAGACGCGACGCAAACCTTAAGCTCCAAGTCCCCACGTCCCATAAGGTACTTACCCCAGACTCTGCTGCACGCCACATCTGGGGTGATCCGTTGCGGAGTAAGGTAGTTTAGAGTACCGATATACTGAAGTGCCTAGTTGGGTCTGGCGGATATCGACACTGGGTATGTGATGATTCGTTACGGGTCCGAGAAGAGACTGTGTACGATAATAAAGTGGATTGGATACAGATCGCTTGAAATCACAGGTAATATAAAAACGGCTAAGATAGATCAAGTATTATTGGCTACGTCACTCCAGCCCATGCCACCCAGAGTAAGGTACCTTAGCAACCTTAGCGACCTTACCTAACGTAAGATATCGACGGAAAAGAAGGCCGTTGCTGTTTTGTAAAGATAGTACGAACAGAACTGCTGTTTCGATATCTGCCGGGCAATTTGCCTAGCCAATCAAGCCGCTGCCAGTTCTCTGACATTCCTTGGACCGATCGACTACTTACGAGTACACCATCAGCAACGTTCAGAAACACGGACGACCAGCGTTCCGCTCCACCTTTATGCGGGGAAATGAAGCTTGAGCAAGATCCCCACCCAGATATGTACCATGCCCCGGAAATAGCAATCGCTAAGGGAAGCTTATCCAGATAGGTGGTGAGGCACCAAGGTACCTTAGTAACGTACCTCTCAAGACAGATACACAGCTGACAGCCTGACAGACAGACCTCGCTCAACGTCATAGCCTTCTCGAAGCTGAAATAAAGTCTTCGACAACGCACGACAAGAAAAAGTAGGGAGAGCAATATACCTTACTGGCAGTGAATGGGGCTATCCTTGATGTGCACTGGTGAACTACTCGCGCTTGCTGGGAATCGTTGCGGTGTCAGGTGATTGTTAGGCAATCACGGAACCGTACTGACGCGGCGAATCTGGCCTGATACCTAAAGTAGGCAAACTAGATATTCTACGGTACTTAAGCACAACGATAGCAGTGGGACACTTTCCGGCACCAGTACACCCTCCAGTTTCGTATCATAGGGCTTTACAATCGCCAGAGATAGACGACTTAAGGTTACTGACCTGGGCCTCCAAGGCACCCCGTTGAGTTACTCGATAAGAACCCCACGCAAACACCTCTGTCGTACCGTGGAAGCTCCAGAGTACCAAGGACCGGCGCTTGTGATTGAGAGAAAACAAGACATGGATCAGCATTTTTGAATGATGTGCTTTCAACATGCTGCAAGCTCAGGAGTGTTGCCAAGTTGCCTTTCTTTTGGTTTGAACCTGGGGAATTGTTCTTAACAGAACATTCTTCCGGCAACGCCAGTGTCGGTCATTGGGAATGTTTGTGTACCATAATCGCAATCAAAGTCGCATGGTACCTTTTCTTTCCTGATGGTCGTTTCATACTCGTCTGATGAACAGTTGCGGGAGTTTGGAATTTTATACTTGGGCTTAGAGAATGCGAACTCTCCCTTTCCTACAAGTGTGAGATATACACTTGAGTCTTCAATTTCTCGCGATTTTTGCTTCACGCTATCCACGATGGGATCTTGAGGCGTGGTGTTCAGCAAGATATTGGCTTTGAGGACGAGTATTAACGCTTCTGCAGCCTGGAAAGCTACAAGCACTCTCAGTCGATGAGCGGGCTACTTCTCGAGACCAGTATACTCGCTTTAAGGTAAAAACCCCGTGGCACAGGCAGACGGGAACGGCGAACCCGGTGGTGCAGAATCCAATCTCTACGCCTAAGGTAATGCTAAGCTATCTTGATCAACACCCAGTGTCAAGTGTACGTTCGGATAATCGGAAGTTGTACAGAATCCGCCTATTCAATTTCTGGAGCTCCGTGCGTGAAGCCAAACCGTTCCGATAAGCAAAACCACGGATTCTCTGGCAATGTACGTTACTGTTGTGCTCCACCATCTTAGGGACCATAGGCTTGACTGTCGGTAACATGCCAGCCCATCCCATCCAATAGAAACGGATAGTTAGGACCGATGTGCTAAATGAATGTAGGATATGCTTACACGGTGTCATCGCATAGATCAGACAAGTATAAAGTCAATTCGGGTTTGTGCTGCCCAGCATGAACTCATATAGGTAGATCGATTTCTCGAAAATCCTACCCACAATGTAACAACTGAGCTTAGGTACCTTAGAGAAAGCACGATACCCGAGATACTGAACCACTCCCAAGTAGGATTGGGCCAAACGCGTCGATCAACGCGTAGATGAAAACTTTGCACCATCCTTCGCTTGTGTATAGAAAAACTCTTTACTCTCTGCACGACACCGACGCCCCATACATACTTGTCCACTGGCTTGCACAAACCTCGAAGCAAGCCCGTTTTCAGTTGATTGTGTACCATTTAAAACATCCTTATCTAGCATAAGAACGCGAGCCAAAAAGAAGTACTATACACGCGGGAAGTGGCCTCGCTGAGCCCACAGTCCCACTAGCTGTCTTTGAACAACTACAGGCCCGCTTGTAACAACTTGAGGTTGCCAGCGAGCGTAGTAGGTGGTCAGATGCCCTTGACCATGAGGGGATTACTCTTGAAGGACGGAAACCCTACCCGATATCAACCATGATGCTCAGTCCAAGACATGAAAGAGATGGTTTTCAGCACAACAAGGCTCAAACCAAGATGTTCGAACCTCCAACGATTATCCAGACACAATAGTGAAAGACCTTCATGACCCGCCAGGCGATGCTAGGTTTTATTGCAAACTTCGAACAGGCATTCAACCCTCGATCCGAGACATCTTGGATGTTCAGATAATTCAGCCTGCCAACTGCGAAGACCTCCTCTCGCTCGCTCTTTGCATAGAAAAAACATGGAAAGACTATACCAAGGCAAGATGTCCCCCGTTCTAGCCGGCTTCAAACGTTCTGTCTCTTCCTCATGGCTGTCGACTAAGCCAAGCTCGCCCGTCTCCTATGCATCAGGGTAGCGATTTGAGTGAAGCTGCTCCGAGAGGGAACAGGGCAAACATTAGAGGCACACATGGGAGTCACCCGCGAGTTAGTGATGTTCCGCGTGGCCCGCGTGCGGATCGTGGAGGTCGTAAGCATACAGAAAAGGATGATCAAGGCCAATATCCAATTCGTGGTACCCAGAACGGCCAAAAACCAGTGGTGGACAGATCGAGAAGCTAAGGAAAGCGGCGAATAACCTGTGTTTTGACTGTGGTGAACCGGATCATAGACCAAACAACTGTAAAACAGCTGGTTGCAAACCTGCTGATGGGTTGGAAACAAACCCAGCAATGGATGGGTCATCACAACCAGTGATGAATGGACCTGCGTACCCAGTAATGGTTGAACCACTTGGGAAAACACTCTACAACCTATAGAGGGGTTTCATGCACAGAAGGAAGAGGGCGCCCAGAGTACAGAAGCTGAAAGCGGGGAGGGTACCCGAAGCCCTCAGCAGGCAATCTGAACCAGAGCAGATGGTCGACCAATGGCAGTGCCGACGTGACTAGTCTTCTCGATTAATGTACGTTGTACCGGACACATTCATATGTTCGGGAAGGTGTACCATATGAATACGTGTGGTAATTTCGCAATTATTATTGCAGAATTCTCCGGATAACCTCTAGCTCTCCATATTAACTTTAATGTCTGCTACACGACTAGTGTCAGCAACATTGATCGAGCGTTTTGGTTTTCAAAAAGCCGCAGCATGGATTATCCTGAGGGTTGGGATATCCACTGTGTTTTATTGTTTTCTTCTATCACGTCATGAGCCAATCTGCTGTCAGGAATCTGATTCTCATCTTTGAAGCCCATGACGAGTACAGCAGCGGTTATACAAAACCAGATTGCAGTATCAACAAATTTGCTCATATCTAATATCTGAAAATCGAAACAGATCAAGTGGAGGCGGAACATCGTGGATTTGACAGGATCGAAGCAAGGACGCATTCAAAGCAATACTGCCAACGAACAAAGCAGCGGCAAGCATTCATAATTTGTGTCCACATACCACCCTCAGCCCAGAATAGAGATACCTTCGGAAATGTGCCATTAGCAAATCTCAATACCAAGTCTTAATTCAAGCCGACTACCGGATATTTTTTAAGGATTCAGTTACAGGCATGCTGCTTGCCTGTGTCCAGTCGGCCTTTGCATTCGCCAACATCCAGCGAGTGGAATCTAGATCTAGGGCAATGGCAATGGCAATGGAGGTGCTGTAGGAGCTTAAAGAAGTCTTTACACCTCTTGAACACAAAATAAAATGTTTACTGCATTGTTTGGGATTTGGGGCTGCTGTGGACCCTTCGTGTTTAGCCCATTGTAACGGCCAAGGAAACGAGAGAAGTCCATGATCCCCAGGGCACAGCTACGAGGATGTACATCTTGGCTTAAGCTCCAGATCTTTCCGGCTCGATAACTCAGGATTCTAAGCAGCTTGGAAAAGCTCCACAGCAACAGTCGACAAGAGATGCTGAGCATCAGAGATTGATCAGGATGATGGTCGATTGTAGAGGATACTGCGCGACTGAGTCTAGTGGGACTTCTTTTCACCGTATATCTCGCCTTTCAATGGTGACAGATTACCTTGTCGATGGGTTTAATGACAAGGAATCTATCGTTTTTGATCCACGAATCAATTGTTCGAGCCGGTCATCCGATCTACAAGATTTCATCTTATTTGCTTTGATTCTGCTTGCCTATCCGAAGCCAAGCTTTCCGTATCTCTGCAGCAGCAGACTATCCGTGCCCGTTAGTTGTGTGCTCTTGCGACGGGCTATCGTACTTTCTCGTCGCCTTCTATTCCACGCTTCGCAGAATTAATCTTGCATTCAGGGGGTTTTCATGTACAACAAGCTTCCTTCGAAAACTAGTTGAAAAGGATGCTTATAAGCTGTCTGCACCAATGGTCGGTATTGCGCACATTCTGATCTCTTGAATTGAATTTAGGTTATGAGGATATCCTTCCGCACAACGATAGTCTTCGCAGCTTGAAGTCCGAGTCTAAGTTCGCTCTACAACTTTCATTACTCTTGCCAATGACTGTTGCTACACTGCAAATTTGGACAGACTTGGGGAGTATTGACTCTCAGCGTCTACTACCATCTACATTCGTCTTATAGTTCAAAATATTAATCATGTGAACTCTGAACAAAGACAGGAATATATGAAGTAATATATCAGCGCGACAAGCGGAGAAATTATTTGGAGTTTCGAAATCCGCTAAAGAGCTTCGTCAATAATAATAGTTACCCATTGTGAACATTGAGGAGTAGGCGAACAAATAAACCAGTCCCCCGAAGCTGGTTAGTACTTCGAACCACGTCTTTGATCAGCCACAAGGCTTGACTTGGCGCAAGCAAATGACCCTCAAGATATGCCTCGACCAACCAGAACCGACACAATCGGCCGGTCTACCAAATTCTTGGCATGAGATACTACTAATACTGAAGTACTCCGTAGACATACCCCTTACTTCAATCGTGGCACCCACTTGGTGACGCGAAGCTTCCTACCGCGTCGCCAATTGGGTGCCACGATTACTTCAACACAGTTCAGCCTTGCGCTCTACTGTTAGAGGGTCTCGAAGCCCGAGATATAAAGGCTGCACGCTTCCTTCACGCTCCACTCTTTCTATCTATCGCCTTGTACTTTACTCTAACTTCAATAGCGCAGGGAAAGCGAGATATTCTATTCACTCGCGTTCATCGATCTGTTTGATTTCTGCTTTGATTTCACCCCCTTGCGCTGCTCTCTCCTACTTCCCGATTCCTGGAGGTTCAATCGTGCGACTATACAATGCCTGTACCCGCCCGCTTCGTGCTTGCCACCCTCTCCTTCCTCCTCCCCATCCCCATCGCCTTCGCCTCCGATCTTGCAAACCTCCGCCCCCGCCAGTGGGTCTGCAACACCCCCGGCTTCGTTCCCTGCCAACCCCTCGGCAGCGCCGGCTCCGTCCCTGTCCCACCCGTAGCCTTTGGCGATTCCAACTTCTGGGGCAGCCTCCAGAGCGCGGCGTCCAGCCCCATCCAAAAAATCAAGAGGGAGATCGAGGGCGGTTTGGTAGAGAGGCAGAGCGGTGGGCTCTGCTGTCGGCCAGCTCCCGTGGAGTGTTTGTATACAAAGGATCAGGGGGTACCGTTTTGTTATACCCCCGCCACAACCCGCATGTACTTCTCCGACGGCTCCTACGCTTTCGTCTCCAACGGCACTTACTACGGCGCCGACGGCTCGTCCGTAGACTACCATAAGGGCCAGTACACCCTCGCTAACGGCACCAGCGGTACCTTTGTCCCTGTGACTGACAGTCCCACTGCTTCCTCGTCGTCTTCATCGCAGGCATCGCCAACGTCGGCGAGTGCGAAAAGTGCGGGTATGCGGGTCCTGCTGGTGGGGCGTGGAGATGTCAAATTCACTCTTGCGGTGACGACCATTGCTGGCGCACTCTTTGCTGCGGTTTAATAGGCTGTCTTAGGATTGATGAGAGTGGCTACGGATCGCTGGTATCGTGGCGCATCAGTGGGTGGTTGGAGATGTTGTGTGCGTTTCTAATATAACGACGACGACAGGATGCTTTCGGTTCCGCTGTTTCAGTAATTTTTCTAGTCAGGGTAATTTTTGCACAGACTTCTACTGTTCTGATTTGTTGCGGATTTCAGCAGTACGCAATTTCCGTCAACGAAGCTATCGGCGATGAATATGGGGATTTGGGTTAGTAATTTGTGAGACCTACCGGTTAACGACAAGAGAGGCAGGGACGTTGCTAATATGTATGTATGCGTCTTTCTGAGATCCACTGCCACTGGCGTTCAGCAGACTTTCACTATCAATATCAAATTCGACCTCATCATACGTATGTTCTGGTCTCTAAATCATACACACACGACTTTCTCATGATCTTCTCATCACGTCTTTTTCAAATCGATGTTGAACGAATCTTCTTGTCTCTTGTCTGGTTTTGGTCGTTGATGATGTTTATTCGTTACCCTTTAACCATCTAACAACAATCATTCAAGCTTCTTCGAGTCTCTTTTATCCATCTCGGAATTATCTTCGGATATGATATCAGCAAGGTCCCAGAAAAATAACATCGCCCATACATCCTTACCATCCCCATCCCCATCCCCGTTCATGCAGTCATTACCCCCCTACGCATATTCATCCCCTGCACACTCAACGCCGACGTCACAGAAACCCAATGTCGATGAAAAGCGTGAACCACTTATTTCCCACGTCTAACTAGCGAATAAAAACCTCCGAACCCTCCCTCCGAAATCTCTCCTCCGCCTAAGACATTACCCTTGACCGCTATGAACCAAGACTCACCTTGCTTGATCGACACTTCCTCCTGAGCAATTGGCCAGTCAGAGTAATATTCACACCCTTCCAACCTTTATTTTTGGGATCAAGAACTCCTTATCTTCAAGCCTCGGACTTGACCTCCATCTCAAACCCGCCCTTTGCGTTCTCGCTCCTCGAGCACGACCTCTATCAGCATATCCAAGAATTTCCCACATCCATCGCGCTCCCCTAAACTCAAGACCAAAGCCCCCAGTATCCGATCCTTCTTTCCTGACTTCAGCAATCTGCACCGAGATCAAAGGTCTTAAAGTCTCATTTCCCTATTCACTCCCGTCATCACGAATAGGTCTTAACATTTTGCCCAGTCTATCGCGTTTGGTATCTTTACATCTTCGCAAAGGACTCTTTTGAAATGATGTAGCATATACTCGAAAGCCCTCACCCACATCGTCAGTTGGGTTTCCAAGATTGGCGGGAGATATTTAGCTGAGAGGTTCGGATTTCTATTGGACGTCTGCGAGGTTTTGGTGTGGCAAGACGGGATTGAAGAGGGTAAAGATACCATGGGGCACGGTTCGAGGCGTGCCTTTTTTGATTGTCTGATGAAGGTGATGATGAAGAGGAAGGGAACGAAATTTCGAGACTGGCACAGACGAGCCATACCCCCTCCCCTCCCTTCCAGAACCTGCAGACATTCACCACCCTACACCTCAGCCGTTCACAACCACTCCTTTCCTCCCTCATCGCTGAGCTACCACACGCTAAGATAACTATCTCGAAGAATGAGAACTGTGCTGGATAGAACGAAAGCGTTCAGAGCTGTTGAAGAGTTACTTTGGAAAGCATGCGAGAGGTGTATTAGAAAAGAGGTGTGTGATTAGAATAAAAGAGTTCAGGTCCGGTTATATAAAGAGGGGAGTTGCTAATATTCAATACCTCCCTGCCAACCTTCTAAACCTACCAATCTAACTCCACCATTCCAGCATCCCCCACCCGTCTTCACATCCATCGCTCTCTCCCATCCAGTCCCTCCCTAGCTCCAAGGTCATAAAGCAACAACCCTAACCATATCCTACCATGTCCCATCCAACCTCACGATCTCTACTCAGCCCCGAAGGATTGTTAGGAGTATAACGCCAATTCTACTTTCCAAGATGAAATTCTTCGATTTCTTGACTGCGGGGATTGACATTTCGAAGGCGTTGTGGGGTATAATGGCAAGAGTATTTGGATGTGGGCGGAATACAAGTGCTTGCGTATCCGGAGGTGCGGATGGGGGGAAAGAATATCTCCAACCATAATTTGGGCCAGGGGCATGAGATCAGTCTCCTTGAACGGCCAAGTGACGGAATGAAATTTGAGCCTAGTATAAAAAACACAGCTGTACGCTTGCCACACTCATCATCTCCACCAAGGGCTTGATGTAAAAACAACAAGATCAAAGGAAGTTTTGACAGGGTTGACTAGAAGAAACGACCGCCCGTGCACACAATCAGCCACAGAGAAAATGTCGTGACTATAACAACTATACGTACAAACGTAACATTGAGACCAAGAAGTCCTAGGCTGGTAGGCGAAATAAAGGTTGTGTGCCATGGCAATTCCTGCTCTCCACGCCAAAAAGCTTTCACTCCCAAAGAAGAGCTCTGTACCAAATAATTCTGAGAGGCGACCGGCATGGATACTTGCCAAGAAAAACAATATGATTGCCATAGGAAAGGGGAACCGTTACTGTATTTCTAAAAGCGCATGCGGTTCAAACAACCGGTGGATCTGATGGGGGTGATCGGAGCTGATGACTTAAAGTATGAATGTATGCTGCTGCTGTTGTCCTCGGAATTGAGGGTCATCCGAAGAGATTCTTGGGTTGGGTTGGGTTGACAGTCAGGGTTAAGGCGCCGTCGGGTAGATACACAAAGACTAACTCGACAGTTTTATTCTCGATACGAAATCTTGTTATGAGAAGAGCAGATCGAAGGAGATTTCTTTTATCGATTCTTGGCCGTAAAAGACGGCCGTTATGTGTACATTGTATGGGGAAGTATATATACAACATGGAAGGAAAGTTGTTGTCAGAATTCCCGAGGATAATCGAACTGATGTCCAGGATTGCGGAAGGTCCAACGAAAATTCCCTTCTCCGATACAAGTCTTTCACGATAACCTCCTCTCTTCCGTGCTTCCCTCTACCCCTTACATATCCGCCTTGATAGTCTCCTTGTTATCCCTCCTTCCATAATCCTCCCCCACTGCCTTCTCCCTCGAATTCTGCGAATCACTCTCATCCACGATCGCTTCTACCAAGGGACCCGTGTAGAAATTCTTTCCTCGAATATACCAATAGATGGTCGCAAAGAAGAATATCAGCCCCAAGAACGCAGCAGCGTAGTTCATCGTCAGGGCCGTCACGGGCCTCACTGTCGGCAAAATGAAGATGATGGACACAAACAACGTCCATATCACCGCCCACGCATTAATAAAGATACTGGCTTTGCCCAGGTTCCATGGCCCTGGCTCAAACTGTCCGAATGCCAGTTTGCAAATAATGGGGATGCAGTAACTCCAGTCAAGCGCAATCGCGGTAATGTTGAATACACCGGCAATAGCGGCGTAAGAGCCCAAGCCGACAAGGTTGATAGCGATGCAGAGAATGACGGAGATCCAGACGGCGTAGAGGGGGGTGCCGGTCAGTGGGTTTATTCTTGTCCAGACATGCGAGAAGGGTACGAGACGGTCGCGGGAGAATGCAAACAGGGTACGGGCTTGGGATTGCTGCAACGGTCAGTTGCCTGGGGGCAAGGAGGGCATTAGGAGGTGGAGACGAACCATGGCGGTGAAGCAAACGAATTTGAGGATGAGGAAGGCGCAGACGGTGAAGAAGATCCCTCCTGCTTTGCCGAGAACATTATAAAAGATCTGCGCAACGGGTTGCGCAATTGGACTCGCCAGGATGGTAGCAGGGTCGCCCTAAAGAAAGATGAGTATCTGTAGGCACCTAGGCTGCTAGAAGGCTACATACCATCACGTAGCACAGGACAATGGTAAAGAGCCAGCCGGCGATGTAAGTGAAAGCCATGGCGAGCGAGATAGCCCATGGCGCTTTGACCTCTGGGTTTGACATCCTACAAAGACGTTAGTACGACACGTGCTGATATGGTGTGTCGAGCTGCAAACTGACTCCTCCGTAATGTGCGCAGTAGCATCGTAATCTGTCATGGTCCATGATACCGACAAAAAGCCAAAGAGAAAAGAGAAGCCCACAGGACTCCAGCCAGATGTCGAGTTGACATCAGTGAAGACGTAGTGTGAATCGTGCTTGGGGGTAGCTTTCACCAGCAGAGCAATAGCACATGATATCAAAACCAAGACGTGAAAGATGACATAGGTTTTGGTCATCTTCTCCATCCAGTATGTAGACAGCGAATTGACCAGTCCAGTCAAGAACGTCAGAGCTGCCATCACACCTATTATAGTGCCGGCGGTCGGGGTATATGTAAAGTCGGAGCCCATGGAAACGGCAGCCAGAAGAAGTTGGGCGGCACCGTACTCAGAGGAAGCGATACCAGCGATCTAGGGATGTGTTAGATATGAAACCCATGTAGAGCGAGAGGGACGCACCTGGCCTAGGAGATTGATCCATCCAACAGCCCTATGTTCAGATCTAATCTTAGCGTATGGTCTAGTATTATGGCAGATTGAAACGCTCACCAACTGATCGACGGCACCCACGTTCGTGGTGCCAGGCGCGAGACTGTAAAGTATAGACCTCCAGAGGTAGGATATGCCGATACAAGTTCTGCCACCGAAAGCTGTACAGCAGAAGAGTCAGCGAAGGCACCGCACAGATATTCGTCTCGCGTCGCGTTGATTCCGAACGGGTGGTACACGTACAGCAATGCACATACAGCCGGCCCCCGATATCAACCAACACCACACGGCAGAAGCCGACCCTCCAGCATAGAGAGGGAAGGAGAAGGTGGTGGCAATGGTGGAGAACAAGCCGCTGATGCTGACCGCGAAGGAAAAGGTCGACAGGTAGCCAAATTCTCTCTTCAAGACCGGCTTATAGCCAAACTTTGCCGCCAATTCCGCATCGTCGGCATTGAATTCTTCGAGGTTGACAACCCTAGTGTCGCTATTGACGTTCCTGTGTCGATGCCGTAAAGCGGCCTCGTGGTCGTAATCTGCCATGGTGGTGAAGGGTAATTCGGAATTTCCCAGCGATACTTAGGATTGAACGTGGGACGGAGAGAAAAGGGCGGGCGGCGGCGCATTTTGATGGTGGGGGGTTGGAGTGAGTGAGTGGGTCCTCTGTAGGCTTGTAGCGGGCGAGAACCGGTGGGATGGCACTGATGGGTGCTACTAGGCTATTCCATACTACGGAATACTGTAACGCCCATAAGCTTATCAGCGTCTGCTCTCGAGACTCGAGAGTCGAGATCAATTGGCTCTTTGGCGTCGAGTAGTCCGCCCTAATGTTTTGCTTAGGCACGTTAGGGGTCTCATAGGGCGATAATCTTGGAGTCCGTTGGAAACGACCATTGGCTGATTGGTCAATGAGGGGATTGGTTGATGGCATCTGCCGAGGAACAAGCGACTAGTCCATTCCCATCTTAGCCCGAGAAGTCTTCGAAAAGCGAACACGGCCTGCCTTTCCTTTTCCAGCTTTGTCGCCATCGCCGAGAAGACACGTGCGGCAAGTGAGTTCTCAGACATAGAGATCATCCTGGGTACAGCATTGAAGTATTGAAATCAGCAGCAGTAGCGGTTCGAACCAGCCGTGGCACGCAAAAGAAGTTTTGGTGGAAGAGATGACCATCTTATCAGATCAAGGCCGGTCGCTGGTGATGTGCTCTAATCGGACCTCGGCTGACTTTGGCCGATTTTTCTGTTCTTTGTCTCAGCTCCAAGTATTCGCTTAAACTTGGAGCGAGAGTGCGGGGTACGGAGATTGTGTCATCCTCAAAAGGTACTGGAGAGGATCGTGTAGAGAATGCAAAAGGGTGTAGCTTAATCTTGGGATGAATGTTCTTCGCAAGACACGTCCGAAAAGTCACCTACTATCTCACTATTGCAAGCACCTTGACCATCATCCATTTGAGCTAAAATAATACTGATAAATACTGGTAAACGTTCTTGAAACCACAAGAGCAAGAGTGATACTTCAAAGGGCTCGCCGAATTTCCAAAGATTGCAATCACTTTGTCTAAAGATAGGGAAAACCATGGGGATTAGCAAGGTGAGGAAGGTGATTATTCGTCCACGAGAAAAACGTTTATCAAGGTTATCGACTTGATTCTACGATTCTTACTACCTGTCTGTTAGATTCGCTTGTTGCTCCACTCGATCGCGCGAACAGGAGAGGAGATGGACAGTTGGTAATATTGATAGTCAGGCCAGAAAGAATAGATAGCTGCCCTTGACGATGTATGCATTCAGACATGTGAACACGAGCGAAAGAGTGCCCCAGGGTATAATAGAAAAGATGGAGGACACGGTGAGGTCCTGCAGCCAAAACAGCCAAGGCTGACGTGAACCTCGTCGTCCTTGATCCACGCTGTAAAGACCGATAACATACAGAGCTTCAGATACCAGCGCAAGGATTGGAGTTCTTCGCATCATCCGGATTCTGCGGTATTGCGCCTGCCGCCACAGCAGCTATCTGGTGTTAGCATTGAATCTCATGAACCATCAAGAATCGAAAGCAAGGGACTTACCTTGATACGACCACCGCCAATCGTTCCTCCCCCCAATAGCCCCACACTTCCAACTCCAAAAGATCCACCCCGCCTGCTTCTCATAGGCAATGATCTGCGCCGCAAACCACTGCTTGTACCATGCGACATGACTGTCAGGGATGAAGTCGTATGAAGGGTTCCACTCGAGGTCGTTGGCGACGCTCAAGCTGAACTCGCCGACGATGAGGGGCCAGTTTCCGCTTCGGTCGTCATAGCAAGACTCTTTCAGGTAGGCGGCGGGGGTTTTGCCTGTTCCGGGGTCGTTGATGCCGTTGTCGTCGGAGTATTTGAGGTAGCGGTGGTCGTCGTAGGCGGCAAAGTTCAAGTCGGTAAGGTACTGCTTTGGGTCTCCAGAGCCCCATTTCGCGTTCTATCGTGATGTTAGCATTTGCCAAACTCACCGCATATCCAGGAGCCGAAGGAGCCTACCATCATCTGGATGTGAACCAATTTGTCGCCGCTTATTCCAAGATTTGATTCGGCAGCGCGAATACGTTTCCAGGCCGTCGGATAGTAATTCTGTCTCATAGAGTCTGTTTGGCTCGTTTGCCCCCGTTGTGGCTCGTTGACGACCTCTAGCATGCCGACGTTGCGGTAGTTGTTGTTTGTGTGGATAATGTTGACCATCCACTCGAGAAACTTGTAGGCCCGTTCGTACTGGTAGTCGACATAAAAGCCGGCGGAGGGGGCAGTCTAGGTAAGCGCAACATTTAGTAAGTGTTACTGCGAACGCTCATCATGCTGCTATCCACTTCTTTAGGCCCGGTGGCGACCTCGAGTGATTTTGTTATGCTTACCTGTCCGGTATCAGGGTTTCCACTTACTTGAGCGCCCGGCGCTCCATGCAGATCGATAACTATGTACATTCCCGCATCGCTGGCCCAGCCACAGATGCGCTCTAGGTATTGAAGTCCACCCTGGGGAAAGTGCTCGCTGTCGGCGTAAACCAGATCCTCTCTTATCCAATAACCGACTGGAATTCTGATCGTGTTTAGCCCATAGCTTTTCATCTGCGCAATATCCTGCTGGGTGGTCCATGTATCCCAGTGGTGTTGGAAAGCGGAATTGGCGGCACTCTGTCCAAGAGCGCTGACGCAGTCAAATTCCGAGGCAGCATTGCCACAGCCCATGTTGTTCCACTCATCACTCGCCATCCACGGTTCAACTATGAATTGGCTCCCCAGGTTGACACCACGGACTTCGAAATTTGGAAGCCATGCGTAGGAGAGCCCTGCGCATAACAGAAGAGAAAGTAATGCAGACTGCATGTTCAAAGGAAGGGCATGCAATGCCTGTCAAATGAGAGTGCGAAGAAGAATATGTACATAGTAAACATGAATCAAAGAGACAAAGAACAATCGATGTTATATAGATTCATGATATAAGGAAGCGGCAGTGAAATGAGGAGGCAGATGGACTGCGCTCATGCTCCCATGTCAGGTATACAAGTATGGTTGATAGAGGAAATGAAAGTCCGGGGGGCACGGCGACATGTAGGGGCGGTGTTGGATCGTGGTCTGTAGGAGTTCATCACGCGGCGATAGGGCGGCTGATGAAATTAAGAGCACCGGGTTGGATCCTCAATGAATCCTGGTAGGATGGACAGTTACATCTGATTGGCGGACCGAAAGGAGAAGAAGAAAGCAGAGACCAAGAGGTTGATGGGACGTTGGACTTGGGGTTACGTTCGTTGTTTGGTCCGTGATCCATGGGTTAGGGTTTCGTGCGACCGAGGTGAAGTGCTTATCTAATGTTCCAATCTCCCCCTGATCTCCGGCTAAGCCAATGATAGCCAAGCGAGGGATAAGAAGGTACCTTGTGCTTCTTCTCATGGCATTCATCATCCAACACACTAGGAGCCATGGGATCGTCGCAACATCAAATCTTGGACCACCAGGACAACGAGTACTGTATAATATAATATGTAGTTACCATGTTTGCTTGTTGCGCGGATGATCGGAAGTCCAAATCGACTCTTCGCAAGCTATCTACCTGTCGCAAAGCCAACCCTCGAAGCCATGCGATGGTGTGTCGAATCCAGAAGGATCAACAAGGCCTGAGGCGTCGAGCCGGCCGGAAAAAGACCGTTGATTTCTACAACATACCGACCCGGAGGATGAAGGATTCCTGGCCCGGCTTACCCGTTGAGCTGCAGGTCACATATGCGACGTGGGCACAGCCGCTCTAAGTCGTCTGCGAAGATCCCGCTCTGGTTCGCCATGGCATCTGATGTGCTTCCAGCGTCGTGGAAAATAGGAAAGAGGATCATACGAAACGCTAAGGCGAGAAGAGTCACATGTGATTCTCGAAGGGAGTTCTCTCAGTCTGATGACCTTTGCTCAGTCTGCTCCATTGACAAGTGGCAGCTATTCAGCGAATCAGATCAAGTCCTAGTCTGGTTGTTGGCTGGCGAACCTATCAATTGGAGCAAACATTAGATCACTGTACCGAGGAATATGACAGCCTTGGCTAGCACCATGGGCCGATGAAGTAGCTAATTGCTAGACTCCCAAAGCAAAGTAGGATGATATTGCATTACTTCCAGCGATAAACGTCAGGCTTATGAAATCAAATAGTGCTAGGAGGAACCATCAAGCAGTCTGATATTCATACTGAAGGTCTCTACCCCTTCTCACACCACCGGAGAAAGATGTTTTAACCCGCTGATGTATATCATTGTTATCTTGACACAATGCATTGCATTTTTGGTTGTCGAAATTTAGTCGCCCCAAGTGTTAAGATTATCCCCTTGGTGAGAAGACTTCTTCGGTTCCATAATAGTGCTGCAAATCTTGAATGCGATGATTCAGGTTGATACCTGTCAGGTGGGTGACACTCCGAGTCAAAGACTCTTTATAGTCAAACGTGTCTACAATTTGCCGCGGGTCTCCCACAAATGACTTGCTGGAAAGTCGACAGCTTCCTGGTATCATGAATCTGGTTAACTCCAGATACGCTTCTGATGTCGAGAATATCGAAACATCCCTGAAATTTCTTGAAGAGATCATGACGTTGCTTCTCCGAATCTGATTGTCATCAGCTGATTCGTACCGCAGCTAACCTCAGTTGGCTGTCAAATGGCAATAGCGCACCTGTAGCTTGTTGTGAAGGCGCTTACTGTGTAGAGGGTTTTCGGCTACTTCAGATGCATTCGACCCTAATTGGCTGTGAAATGGTAGTAGCGCAAGTGTAGCTTGCAAAAAGGTGCTTTATCATGCTGAGAGTGACGTCTTCTTATATTGAGATCTTCAATTCAATTCTCCTAGGAAATGTGCTGTCATCGAAGTCTTTGCTATGTCTTTCGGATTCGCTATCGATGATTTTGTCGCCTTAGAAACCCTGGCATGGAGGCTTTACAAGCGCTGCAAAGGAGCCTCAGTACAATCCCGGGAGATTGGGAAAGAGCTCAACTCTCTGCATAACGCTGTTCGCGCGATTTGAGACAAGGCCCAGAAGCCGTCTTCACTTCTGATGTATGCCAAAATCGAAGGCAAGAACCACTTCAATAATATCATTCAGGACTGCATCGAAGCATTCGAGGAACTGGACCAGTCACTTCTCCACTACAATAGTCTTGGAACCAAAGAGAAACGCACCTGGGACAGGATTAGATTCGGTTCTGAGCGTACGCAAGTAATGCGGGAGAGAATAGTGCTTCACACTTCAGCCTTGAATCTTTCGATGACGAGCCTGGGGATCAACTCTTAGGGACGGATTGAGGAATGCTGGCCAACACGTGCCGTCGATAATTCCCATTCTTAACAAAGAGGACGAGCAGGACAACACGAGGCGGCGGTTTGCGACGGAATTGCCTACGGAGTTTCCTAGGGCCGAGATCAAGACTTACAACCACGAGATCAAGGGCTGCATTCGCGGTCCAGTAGAACGTGGAGTTCTCGAAAAACAACCAGCTCGCTCGGCAGTAGGTTCACCTGAGTACTTAGCTAGTGAGCCTTCCGAGTCGACCTCGGGGTTAGAAATCCTGCTGCCTTGCTTTTCGACATTGCCAAGCTCGCCTGTTCCTGAGAGTGAGAGGGACAGGTTTCCATCAGCTCCGATCGATCGACCTGACGATGATGCAACGCTTTCAAGCATGGCCCACAATGAACCATTTACCATTCGTCTTCGTGATCGCAGAACAAGTAACAAACATTGCGTCTAGTCAGCAACACTTGGCCCCAAGAATCCGACCGCCGAGGCCATGGGAGACACGTTGCCGCTCTCCAATTGTGTTAAGCTTTCGCCTACCAAAGGAGGATCTAGCAAAGGACGGAAGCTGAGGTCTAAGCGAGCGGAACAGACCCGCTATCCTAGCAGCAAACAAGCAGAGAATGCAGTGAATACGGTGAAGAGTACGGAGTAAGGAAGGAATCATCGTGCAGAGGGTGGGAAAATCGCACGAAAAAGGTCATCCGGCTGAAGTCCACGCGCAGAAAGCCAACAAAGTTGTGGGAATACAAGAGTATCAACAGCCAGCTACTCTTGAAGACAGAGTCAGCCAACGCCTGTATTCAACATACGGCCTGTAATGCTATGAGATGCTATATCTGCATAGTTGATCGCAGTAAGGAGAGGCTGCTTCTGACTGCGCGACCGTCCTCGAAACGTACATGGAAGGCCTTGTTTTCAATAGAGCGACATCTTCCAAGGTCGAACGAGTAGCGCTTCACAAGCGAGCGTGATTTCGCACATTGTTTTGATAGCTAAACTGGCAACCATAGATGAGCATTGACCTTTTCCATTGTCGACCTTATCGTACCACGATAAGTCAGATGTGTAGAGGCTGGAGAGGCAGATGGTCGAATTCGAGCATTGTGCCTTTTTCCGGATATGAACAACTCTGCGACCGGGTCGCCTGTCCTTGGTGCCAGAGATTCTTTTGCATCGCTTCCCAAGAGATTTCATCAGGCTACCCAAGACCAACAATATCGCGCATCTCTCGGTTTTCGACTTGAATCAGCGGACTGAGCATTGCGGATTACTTCAATTTCCCGTAACAAAATTGCGGCTCTGGTATTCTAAAGCGGTCTTAAAGATGAGCGTGTCCCGATGGTCTTGAGCTAGCTTGTTGCTGTCATGTCGAGAAGTCTATTCCGCACATTCTTTCATGGTGGGTGGGAATACGACTTGGGAAGCCTTTCCGGGAATCCAGAGTTGCGGCACGGATCGATCATCTGCATGAAACACGTCCCTAGCAAGAAGCCAACATGTCTTGCTGGCACAGCCTGACTAGGGTCCCAGCTTGGTTGTAACGGTTCGAAGTTGGCTGTATCCGGCTTCCCTAGCAAAGGATAGTTCTAGCGGGATGACCCTCATAGCTATGATTCCTCTATTATAATACGGACTCACCAATGTTTGTGATGCTTTGAAAAGACAGTACGGAATAGCCATGACTTCAATCATCCCAGCCATCTCAATCAATATCGCTGAAACCACGGAAGTACGGAGGTACGGAATACATATCACCGAACTGCGACAACATCGATGCTGGATGATGTCACTTCTTTGAAAGCGCCACCACGCAACTTGACGGGAAGTGGCACGCTTGACTTAGGTACCTTCGTACTCGGAGCGCAATTTCAATCCCAGTCGCCGAGGGGTCGCTCTAGAGTATTTACGTTTTGCCCCTTGGAGGAAAGAGGAAATAGATCTGCCGATGACTTCACACCCGAGACCAATCACCAAATGATACCCGAGTACCTTAATGTAGACTGTGGTAATTAATCTAGTAAGTAACTGTGTATCAGCCTGTCAATCTCCTGACTTTCGGCCTTGTGTCTGAGAGAGCTTTGTCGCACATCCTACTCACTCCCTCTTCCCTCTTCTTCTCTATTTATCACGACTCTCTCTACGCAGACAACAATCAATTCCCATTTCCTTGAGCGGCCTCGAGGTTGCGCATCGCCATGAAGCTTCAATTGGGTTCCCTCCTCGTCTTGGCTTCCTGGGTCGCAATCGCCAACTGTCAGATTTGTTACTATCCCAATGGCGATACGAGCAAAGAAAATGACATTCCCTGTTCATCATCGCCCGGCAGTCCTTGTTGTCCGCAAGGATGGCAGTGTCTGAGCAACGGACTGTGCTATCTAGACAATCAGAAATATTTTGGACGATATACCTGTACCGATCAATCGTGGAAATCCTCGGGCTGTCCCCAAATCTGTACGCACAGTAAGTCGCTGTATTCAATCCTGCGTGTGCGCTCTCATGCCATGTCGTGCTGACGCCTGAACAGGCAACACTGCCTCTGGAAACGAGGCCATCCTTGAATGCAGCAAGGGAAAATACTGCTGTGATGCTAATCGTCCAGACGTCGGATGTTGTGACACTGGTGCTACTCAGTTTCCGTTGCAGGATGGAAATGTCGTATCATCTGGCTCTTCTGGCTCAAGCTCCGGTTTAGGTTCGGGTGGATCCGACGTTCAGAATGGAACTGTTGCGGGCTCAATTTCCCCTCCCTCTTCTTCCTCCTCTACTCCTCCGTCGTCTTCCACATCTTCGACACCAACATCATCCTCGTCGGGTTCGCAGTCATCGTCAAATAGCGCAGCGGATACCAGCCGAAACAATGTTGGAGGGTCGACTAGTTCATCTTCGGGGAGATCAACTACTTCCTCACCCTCGCAATCTTCATCGTCGGCCAGTGTTAGCATCATTACCAGTGTCGTTACCAGCATCAGCGGCTCCAATACCGTCACCTCTAGCATCACCACAGCAGTCCCAGCTTCTCAATCACAGACACCCCAGCAATCGTCTTCATCGAAGAATCTGGGTGCTATAATTGGGCCCGCAGTGGGGGCTCCGCTTGCAGTAATCGCTCTTGCTGCCCTGGCATTCTTTCTTTGGAGACGTCGGCGAAATAACAGACGATCAATGCCGCCACCGTTCGATGATACTAAATCTATGGGCCATGGAAAGCCAGAGCCTGGATCAGTACAGGCTACGCCAGACATGGCGAGATATAGTGGTAAGACATTGACACAGTCCCCTCGGTTTTCGCAGTTTGGAGGATCACCGGAACTGGCGGGTAATTACCCCCAACATTATGATCCAAGCCGGCCACAAGTAGGCGAGCTTCCTGGGTCCATGTATCACCCTTATAATCCAAATCTTCCTCGCGAGCTTCCGGCCTAGGCGCGTGATGTGAACGATGATCCTGCTCAGTTTGTGGACAGAACTGAAGGACTCGGGCTCATGCACCGTATTGCTTGGTGAATATCTTACCAAAAGGGCCGTTCATGATAACGCCAAACTATTTATGGGCAAACAATTACGCTTTGTGTGTCGAGCTCTTATCGGTTTACGCGGGGTCCACTTTGCGATCCCTTGCAGGGCTTCAGAGAGTTTCGCCTGAAAGGCTTAGGCCTGAGTTAAGCCATCGATCTGGCCGTGGGCGACTGCCGGAAGCTGATATGAACACCCAGAACCGAGCCCGGTTTCTACTTGATGCGGTCAGGCTTTGCTGCGTACAGGACCCACAATATGTTTGTCTTGCAAGCATCCTGAAATGACCAGACTCGCCACGTCTTGCAGCAATCTAGCTATTGTGACGAATTCAATATATTCATGGAAAACCCGAGACGCCTCTGTGCAAACCAATGAACCGATAGAGACTGGTACACTTATCTGGACCATAGCCAGTGTCGGCTCTCGGTTAGCCGCGTTCGAGTACGCTCGTAGGTGATGGGGTGATATCGATTTGAGGTACGGGGTCCGAGGCATGCGGGATATCGCTGAGGTCGCTGTGGGCACAGACTACGACGAGTTCATGAAGATTATTGAACTGAAGAGTATTGCAATCGCCTTCCAGAAAGCTCAGTAATGTAGCAAACTGATGGTATCTAAAACAGATAAGACATTCAAGTGAATTACATCTTACTCTTACTTTACTATCATTCGTCGCCTGGAAATTTACAGTTTCGATCACTTTGGTCAACAACCTTCATAGATATACCTTTATACAAAATTTCCCACTTCACCTCTCATAAACGCTCCCATAAACGCTTCAACGCCTTCCCAATCCCACCCTACCACCTTCCCTATCCTGCCTCCCCACCCGCAATCCTAGCAACACCGCTCAGAATCCCCGGTCCCTCTACCACATGCCTAAAGCCCGCTCTCTTCTAACCGATAACGCCGGTCACCTGTACTCGCACAACAGGGGCTATCACCATGGTTATCACCCACCGTTGAACCATCTCACCATCAAACAGCTTTGACCGCCGCACGCACGCGGAGCTCGCAGCCGGGTAGAAGTCAAAACTGGTAGACAGGAGTCTGGTGTCCGAACTCAAACGGGTTTGGCGAGCGCGAAGGCGGACATATGGGAGATGGGAAGGCTAAGCTGCGCTGGGAGCCTTGGTTGGAGTGGCGAGGGAGCTCGAGGAGGTGGAGGAGGTGGCGGCGAGGAGAAGGTGGGCCGGTTAAAGGTAAAGAGAGGATGGTTTAACGGAACTGGCTGTGCTTGCGACGGCGTTGATGGGATGGGAGGGAGGTTGTGGGGGTAGTGGATTTTATGAGCTGGGATGTTACTCTTCTCAATGATCTCCATAGTATCCGACCGTTAACAAAAGCCACATTAACGCATACACTCAGGAACGGTTGGTGACGAGTCTATTTTTGAATCGTGGAGGATACTTGAGAGCAAACCACTGGAAATAGTGCAGAGCTTTGACATCGCCGAGTATCTGGATATGTATCCCCGTTACTTACTTATGGAGGTGGGTAATACGCAACCTCCAGCGTATAAGCCTGCCCTACTCTCCTTCCACCATTCCCTTCATACCGGTATTTTCCACTCGTGTGGGTGGTCCCCTACCTTTATGGCGGATTTCTTTTGGCAACCCGTTTCTTGTGCAATGCTCACCAACAGAACCATCCACGCTTCATTGCCACCGCCCATCCTCGACACCCTTGGCTGCTGGCATGCTGTCGGATGGGGGGCGTGGGAAGGAATCGTCTGCGGACTGTTGCTGGCAGAGTGTGCGAATGATTCAGTCGTGGGGCTAGAAAAGGGGGGTTGGGCGGCTTTTGGCGTTGCGATTGCGGGAGTGTGGGAATGGGGTGGAGGGGTTGGGATATGGCTCGGGATGGGGTCGGAGGGAGATAGTTCGGGAGGTGGATGTTCATGGCTTTGGAAATCGAGGATATCTTGCGTGATGTTCGAGTTGGTTCAGATTTAAGATGATGAAAGATGGAGAAAATATGTCTGTCCTACCGAACCTCAAACGAGTAGACCATAGAAGTGTTTTCAACAAGCATTTTATTTCTGGCCCGTGTTGCCTCAGTGAGTCTACTTGCCCATTCGAAAAGGAAATAGCTTGTATCTGACTTAGTAAACGAACAGTAAGGAATCCGAGACACGATGAAAGCAGAAGGGTATATGAATCTGTGGTACGTCTACTTTACAATATATCTAGGCGGATAAAGCAGCTTCGCGGGCCTGGCGATGAAACCTTGCCGTGAATCACTTCTGATCCCTTATTGCTCAAGGCTCTCCGTTAGTTAGGTCCCACGAGGTTATACTGCCATACTGTTAGATGTGAGATAACAGCTGCAGGATGTCCCTCCTGCGATATCATAAGTGGAACCACAAATCGTGTCCCTGGTAGCTTGAAATCATGCCTCCCACGATGTTATGGTCTATCTATAGCTGCGTCTATCTGTTACCTTCTCTGGGAACATGATATGAATGCGTACAACATCATAACCGACTGGGTGGATACTGCACCGTCGGGCTTTGTGACCGGAGCTATTACACAGTAAATGCCATGGCGATGGCGGTGGCGGTGTGTCCGAAGGAAATCTCCATTGACGAAACACATGACTGATATGAAGTTTTGTACCAGAGAGCTTGTATCATTGTTTGTTAGAGACACCTTTAGATACAGAGATCTTCCTGGCTGTCTGGAACTCTTCTATAGCGAAAGAGGAGGTTATCATAGTCATTGTGAGGGCTCTCATGCTTGGAACGAAACTCTGAAATGTCGTTTCGTCCTCAAAGCTGCAATTGAACAAGTCGCTCCACAGCATGGGTAATGCTCTTCGCAAGCTGCGTGCCTTCTCTCCAGATCTCATCGTGTTTCCCTGTAAGTATCTGTACGATATCAAGACGATTGGTGGCAAAACTACCTTCTGAAGCTGCTGGCCGCTGCTGGCTGAGAGCTGCCTTCATCCGGTACATCTGGTCCTTTTCTACTAGCTCGTCTTCTAGCGAGTGAGCTACAACAGTGAGCTTGCCATCTGGCCAGTGTTTGTTGTAGTCGCCGGATACGGGGGAACATGCAGCCCACCAAGCCTGCTAGATTGGTAAGCAATTACCTTAAGGTGGAGTCGCGACTTGCAGGTCTTCAAGGTCATGTCCGTTAAGACTCACCTCGTCGCTACCGAACACATTCTTCACCATCTGCTGATAGTAAGGCGCATCGCCATGGTTATCTCGTAGAGCAATAAGATCGTAGATACCCTCGACGCCTAGTATACCAAGCGGCTTTGTAAAGGCGGCAGCCAACATACTTTCTCCTCGCCATATCATCGCTACCTGAAACGCAATAGTCGCTCCACAGCTATGCCCGACAAGCAAGTATCTCTCTCCAAAACAGTATTCTTTCTGCAGCCACCTAAGCGCCGCCAGCACATCGTGGATTTGGTTGGGGTGTCGGGCGTTTCGGGAGGCATCGTCTGGAGAGCTAGGGTCGCGAGGGTGGTCAGGGTAGGGGGATAAACGATAATTGATAGAGGCAAAGCCGGCGATGCTAGAAACTACAGGGTCTTCCAGAAGGAGATCGAGGGCGCGATTCAGCTGGGTGGAGTCGATTTCCGGGTCGCGCCAGGCACCTCCGTGGATGAACCTAGGATCATAGTCAGCACGGTGAGGTCGATACTAAGAAATCGCTTCACACAATACCCAAAAACCTTGTGGGCCTTGTGGAAGAGGTGGGTGAGGGAGGCAGATGTCGAGTGTTTGTAGCTTAGCTTTGGAGTACGCTATGTTCTTTCTGTAGAAAGGGTATGAGCGTGGATGGTTGGCCGATGCCATGCTCTTGATTGTCAACCTTCATACACTACAACAACCGAGATGCACAAGGTTCCTAGAAGAAATGTGCGCTCAAGTAGTGGGTGCTGAGGTCGACAAATGGTAAAGAACCACACCTAATGGAGCTTTAGCGTTAAGCAGCACGTGACCTGCGTTGATTTGTAACATTTTTTTTTCCTATTGTAGCCCTCCTCGGTCTTTCATCTTCCCCATCACAATTGTTGGTCAACATGCAATCTGCAGTAGCGGAGTTGGACGAATTTCTCCACTTAAATGAGAATACAATGACAGGGCAGGGTCCGGATGCAATCACTAATTCTCACGAGCTGGGAGCGATCAATATGTCTAAATCAAACCATAGAAAGGCCGATGACTATGACACCAGAAGGCCATCTGAACGTACAGGCTGGCCGGAGCCTGCGGTAGTCCCACGCAGCAGGCTCCGAATGTTTGCTGTAATGGCAGCTCTTTTTGTCAGTCCGCCACTTCCTGTCTGTTCGTGTTGGTTCAAGTCCTAACATGACGACTGATTTCAACATTCCAGCTCTCCCTTTTCATATCAGCTCTAGATACAACCATTGTAGCCACTGCAATTCCTACTATCACGTCTCAATTGCATTCAGCGTCAGGCTACACATGGATCGGAGGGGCATACTTGCTGGCAAATACTGCTGCCTCCCCGGTCTGGGCGAAATTGTCAGACATCTGGGGCAGGAAGCTAATACTCCTGACTGCTGTCGCCTTTTTCTTCGCTAGTTCTATCCTGTGTGCTCTGTCCACCAGTATGAAAATGCTCATAGTTGGTCGGACCCTGCAAGGAACAGCCAGTGGCGGGCTGATTCCCCTTGTAATCATAACCATTTCGGACTTGTATAGCATGAGGTACTACTTACGCCATTATTGATAAGTAGAGATACTTATCATCTTTTCAATAGGAGTCGCAGCCTCTATCTTGGCCTCTTAGAATTGATGTGGGCTCTGGCTGGCGGTGTCGGACCGGTTCTGGGAGGTGTGTTGTCTGAACTAGCGACCTGGCGCTGGATATTCTGGATTAACCTTCCTATTTCTGGGACTGCATTCATGCTGCTTTGGCTATTCCTGGATGTGCACAATCCTAGGACCCATGTCATGGAAGGCGTGAAGGCGATCGACTGGTTTGGTAGCCTTTCCATGTTAGGTTTTACCCTGATGTTGCTCCTAGGTCTTGATTTTGGGGGCACCACGTTTGCTTGGAATTCGCCAACAGTCATCTGCCTTATAGTCTTCGGCTGTGTAATGTCTATCTTCTTCGTGTATAGCGAAAAACGGCTGGCAAATTATCCACTCATGCCTTTGGGTCTGTTTAGCAAGCGTTCCAATATTGCGAGTATGCTTGTAGCATCGTTGCATGGATTTGTATGTGGTGCACTTCCGTATGTTGTTGAGAGAAACGTCTTGGCTGATTGCCGCAGGCTCAAATTGCTCCAGAGTACTACTTACCACTATACTTCCAGTCGGTCAAGCAAGCTTCTCCGTTGTACTCTGGTCTCTTCATTTTACCCATCACCCTAACCCAAGCCCTCGCAGGTATCAGTACAGGCGTCATAATTCACCGTACCGGCAGATACTGCGAGCTTATTTGGGTTGGTATGACTTTGCTTACAATCGGTCTTGGACTACTTGTCTATATCAATGCCGAATCTACAATAGGCGAGATCATTTCTTTCGAAATAATCACAGGCATCGGAGCTGGTTTGCTTTTTCAGCCTCCACTTATTGCTGTGCAGGCCTCAACTGAACAGGATGATATTGCAACAGCAACGGCGACTTTCTCTTTTGTTCGTAACCTTTCTACAGCTATGTCAGTGGTTATTGGAGATGTCGTCTTCCAGAATGGAATGGACCTCCGAGTACCAGGTTTGCGTGCAGCGGGCTTACCGAGGAATATCACGGACCCACTTTCAGGTGGTGCAGCAGCAGCAAATGTCATGATAATCGGGACAATCATAGATCCGAGGCAAGCATTGGCTGTAAAGGAGGCTTTTGCATGGAGTATGAGGAATATCTGGATATTGTGCACATGCATCTCTGCTTGTGGACTTTTCGCAAGTGTCTTTGTTACCAGGCAGGTGCTGAGCAAGGAACATGTTGAGACTAAAACGGGAATCAAGGAGAAACGGCCTGTCGGTATGGAGATTCAGGAGCAATGAGGCCCTTAATCTAGGGATTGCACATATACCTGGCTTAAGTCGAGGGAAGAACAATGGTGGATCGCATTCTCGAAACTAGAGCTACCTTAACGTCGGCTACGGATGACGGCATTAGGATTAGGCGGACTTCATGACCGTAATACACGAATAATTGCTTTGACTCTACACAGCTCACAAACTGAGCGGTAGGAATAAAATAAGTGCTTCGCGGAGTCTCACTACATTTTCAGAAGGGTTTTTTTTGTCACTCGGCTAACCGAAGCTCAAGACAAGATATTATTCCTAGAAATACTGAACCTTCTGCCAACAACATTCCGATTCGCATGACTCAGCGCAGAAGGTTTCATTGTAGTTCCGATTATTTGTTTCTTGATTCCAGTCTACAGTCGTTACAGGTCTATGTTTTCTACGACAGTGCGAAGATCTACGATTGGCAATGCCGCAGGTTTGCTTCTCATATTTCCGGTCTCAGAACTCGAAGTAGACTAGCCGTGACTGATTGAGAATTGGTATTCAAGATCTGACAAAGCCCTTCGCGCTTGATCTACGGTCATCATGGCGGGATGGAGCGAGAGAAAGAGGTATATATAAGGCTGTTGGCTCTCTGCTTCTGAAATGCTACTTTATGTACAACGCCATTTTCCCTTCTGAATCTGTACTCAAATCTGCAGCATGAGTCCTCGCGTATTCTTCACTGGAGCGATCGGCTGTGTTGGAGGGCCGACCCTTTCCCTCCTTACTCGTATCTTCCCTCACATTTCTATTCATGCACTTGTTCGTACTTCTCAAAAAGCGAAGATTTTTCAAGTCAACTATCCTAATATCACGTGTGTGATTGGTGACCTCGACTTCTATGATGTTCTCAGGGCCGAGGCGGCTGAGGCTGACCTCATTCTGCATTGCGCCGATGCGGACCATGAAGCTGGAACGCTGGCTTTACTTAACGGATTAGCCTCAAAGGGAAATGACCTCGAAAAGGGGACTTTCATTCACATCTCTGGCGCAGCTAGTTTGCTTGGCCTGAATATCATTGATGATCATCTTGATGAATCTACGACAAAGATTTACCGTGATATTCATGAATGCAGAAACCGTATTCAACTTTTCTTCAGACCGAGTACATGTTGCTATTGAAAGGCGTGTTGTTTCCATTGGCAACGCCAATGGCGTCAGGATCCTGATACTCAGTCTCGCTCAGATCATGAGAGTTGAATCAAGCGTTGGTAAAGAAGAAACCTATATCGATGAGTACTCTAAGGCCGTGCTGAAGCAAGGTCATGCATTCATACTTGGAAAATGGCAGAATATATATGAAGCTGAAGCTCGGTAGGGGATGTAGCTACAGCCACTGCGTTGGTGGTGAGTGAGACTCTCAGCGAATCTAAAAGCAAACTCACGTTTGGCAAATATGACTACTAATTTATTGAATTCGAAGCGGTCACCATGCAGAAAGCGACGACAGTCGTTGTCAATAAACTTGTCGATTTAGATGGGTTATGAGACTAAGAAGTCAAGAGCATCGACGCAGAGATGACGATGAAGTTACATTCGTTTGCCAAAATGTTGTGGGGCGCTAGTGTGATCTCAAGGGCAGACAAAATGAAAGCGCTGAGTGAGAAATCGAAAGATAAAGATTGGCGGCTCTTTATATTCGATACGACGAAGAGAGTCTTTGAGAAGTGAAAAAGAGAACTCATTGAAGCTTGATTGTAAGTCTAAGAGTAGAGATCATCACACTTATCAAAGACTCTCGAAGAGCACACTCACATCACACAATTAGCAAGAGCATACTTAGCAAGCAGAGTAACAAACAAGAACTCTGCTTTTAAATGTAAAGATCAAACGCATTTATTGAGTTAATTAGACTGATCGTCGAGTCGAGTTTCGAGTTGACATTTTGAATTCGACTCGATTCGAAGTCGGGTTGCTCACATTTTCAACTCGACTCGAGTCGAGTTGAGCATATTTTCAACTCGACGCGACTCGACCCGACTGAGAATTGGGTCAACTCGACCCGACCCGCCAAGGACTCGAGCTTGGCGTCAAGAGAGCTAAATATAGAAAATTTTCCGGTTTTTGACTTTTGCATTACCTTTTTGCATTACCTTTTGATAGAAAGTCATGAAGAGAAACATGAAGATTGTTTGATAGAGAATCATGATGAGAAACATGAAGAAAAACATGAAGAAGAACATGAAGAGAAACATGAAGAGAAACATGAAGAGAAACATGAAGATCATTTGATAGAAAACAATGACGAGGAAACATGAAGATCGTTTGATAGAGAGTCATGACGAGAAACATAAAGAGAAACATGAAGAAAAACATGACGGAAAAACATGAAGGTCGTTTGACTTTGATAGAGAGTCATGACGAAAAAACATGATAGAAAGTCATGAAGAAAAATCATGTAAACTGTTCAATCAAGCTATTTACATCTATTTAATATCTTGTTGAATCGAATTGAGTTTTTGAATCGAATTGTCAAATCAAGCTTCTCAACTTGATTCAAGTGCTTGAGTTCAACTTCTCAATTCAACTCGACACTTTTTCAAAAACATTTTAATTCAACTCGACACTTTTTGAGTCGAGTACTCAACTCAAACTCAAGTACTCGACTTGACGTGATCAGTCTAGAGTTAATCTTCAACAAATATTGAATTTATTCTTTTAATAAATTATTTTTAATATATTCATAAAAAAAACTTATATTAATCAAAACAGAAATAAACTGACAACGAAATTCATCTGTACATGATGTCAACTATGAATTTTTTGATTCTATTCTATGTTTGAATAGAAGTCAGAAGAGTCAAGAGATTTCAATTCGATGCAGTTCAAACAATGTTAGAACGTTGCATGATCAGAAAAGTTATTATGTAAAGTTTTCACTCATGCAACAACACTTTTTTCTAACAGTCACAATTGATCTATGAAGAAGAGTAATGACATGTTAATGTCAGTAAAAGATGAAAAGATACTACTAGTGATTAAACAACTCAGATGCAGTCTGAAAGTTGTAACTGCAAGTGATTGAAGAGATGATGACTCATCAATCACATTGATATACTGAAACATCTTCATTACATTAATAGTATTATTGAGTAATTGATGAAAAGATATCAGATAGAATAATCATCTCAAGTATTGAGAGTTGTGATTACAATGCTTGAAGAAGTAGTGACTCGTTGATCACGCTGATATACTGAGAGAACTTGAGTTCATCTTTTTTACTTGACATCAAGTCATTCATTTATCTACATGAAAAATCGAGAACTCAAGAGAATGATCAGAACGCATTTTCTTTCATTGATCAAACATCAAATGATTGCGATCACACATTTATACTAACAATTCATTCAACATCTACATGACATAAGTTAAATCAAAAGAAGAAAAGAGTTACTCAGTACAATCATACTCTATCTTCTCATCATGTGCATCTCTCTTTCATCACATATTTCTCTGCTTAATGAATGATAATCATTGAGTAAAAGAACACAGCTTTACATATATTACAATCATGAGCATCATGAATGCAAAGAAAACATCTTTCATCTTTGAATCAAGAATCAAATTGAAACATTATTGTATAAAATATCATCAATGAAGAGTAAAGTAAAGACAATGTGTCATAATCAAACAATACAGACACTCATCAAGAGTTTATTCAAGCATCATGCATTGAATAAAAGTTATAAATTCATTACTTGATAACACAGTGTTAATCTTATTGTTTCAACTGCATGAAACAATCATATGAATGACAAGTGATTTTCTTTCTCAGAGAGTTTTATTCACTTGATATAAATAGCATAAAGTCTCTCATAAATTGAGTTTAAATTGATATCATAAAAATGTATGAATTACAATTACAATTACAATTACAATTACAAAACAGAAATAATACAAAAGTTTTTTATATTTTTGCTAAATTTTTTAAATTTATTATTTTTAAATTTTAAAAAAGAAAAAACTTCAGTTAATAACATCATAACTCATTATTCAATTTGATGCTCACATTATTGCTGTTTCTTTTTATTGCTTCAGCATCTGAACTAAAATCTCACTATTTTTATAGAAATCAAATTATCAAATTATTTCTTTCTACATGAATCATGATTAACTCATGATTGCTGTTTCAGATAAATTATAAGTAAGTCTTTAATGATCTTGAAAACTTTGCAAAGAATGTCTTTTGAACGAAACTGTGATCAAAAAGATGAGTGAAACATAAAGAGATTTTTCTGAATTCTATAAATGATATTGAAATGATAGTGCATCTCTTCAATGATAGCTTTAAAGTGTCAGCAAAATAGCAGAAGTTGAACTATTTTGAAGCGAAAAGCAGAAATAGAGAGTCAATCATAGTTGAAAATCACATTAATATAAGATTAAAAGTTTAAATAGTCTCATCTTCATCTGTTTGAGTCTGTTTGAAATGTTTGATGCTATAATAAATGTTGAAACTTTATCATTTGTAACTAACTTCTTTTCTTGAATCTTCATTTCTTCTGATCATGATAACAAATTTTTTTCCCAATCTTTTTTTTCTTTCTTCAATCATGATATTTTTTCTGATGATTCAATTATGACTTTTATAAAATCTTTTAATTATGAATACATAAAAGTTTCAAACTTTTTCACGAGTGATTTCATTGCAATATTCTGCTTGACATTGACTTTTTTCTGTCTGTCTTCAAGCTAAACTTCAGATCTGTTAATAGTCTTGAAAATACAGCTTTCACATTCATAATTCAAATCAGTCAATTCTGCATGTCATCACATTGAAAATAAAAGATGAGATTGATTAAAATTTAGAAACTTCTTTAAAAATTTCAAGAATTTCTTTTATTTTCTGACTTGTATCTTCTGTGTTTATTACGCTCATGATAATAATATCTCATCAGTTGAAATATTCTTTAACTTCATGTAAATGTTTTAAAATGACATTAAAACAATTTTTAAATAGAAAGAAATAATCTTCATCAATGATAGAAACTAAGCATTCTCATTTTGAAAAAGACTTTAAATCTCTGTTAAGAACGTTGAAACAATTTCTCATCAAGTGAGAGAAAAGAGAAGAAAGATAAATGAAATTGACATAAATGAGATTAGAGAAACATAAAAAGATGATGATGATTGAGAAATTTATGCAGTCACTGATGTCACAGACATTTGAAGTTTCTCAAAGTACACAGTGATACTTCTCACTTTTAAAAGTTGAGAGTTCGCTGAGAAAAGTATCTCATCAGAAAAGCACTTGTAAAGAAAGCACTTGTTGAGAAGTACTTTTCACGTTCAAAAGCTGAGAATCATTGAGAAAGTACAAAGATGAATTATCTCATTTTATTTCAGAAATGTCAAAGTCAACATTATATAAAGTCATGAACTATGCACAACTTTGATCTTTCAAATCAGCTTCATGTACTTAATGAAGTATCAATCATGTAATTTTCATATTTTGAATCTTTTTACATATGACAACAATGTGTAAACGTTTAAATCTTGAATTGTAGAATCAACATTGTTCTTCATTAGCAGCAATCTTACAACTAACTCATTATGCATGATGATTGTCAAGTACAGAAAGCATTTAATCATATTTATTCTTGTAATTTGACTCAATTTTAACATTTGCAAGCAGTAATTTGACTATCGCTTCATGCTCATTTCATGTTGTTCATGACAATGATGTTTAATCATTATGATCTTTGAAATTTGAATCAACATTGTCTTTTGTAAGAAGTAAGCTGACTATCACTTCATGTTCATTTCATGTTGCACATCACAATGATGTTTAACTGTGTATGTTTTTGAAATTTGAATCAACATTGTTTTTTGCAAGCAGTAATTTGACTATCACTTCGTGCTCATTTCATGTCACTCATAATAGTGATGTTCAATCAAGTATGTCTTTGAAATTTGAGTCAACATTGTCTTTTGCAAGCAGTAATTTAACTATTGTTTTATGCTTGCTTGATGTTATCAACAACAATGATGTTTAATTCATATTATTCTTGAAATCTGATTTCACATCATTTTTTGAAAGCAGTAAGCTGACTATTGCTTCATGCTCATTCAATATTGCTCAATTTATCAAAGTCTGATCTTTTCGAAAATTGAGATTAAATCACTTTTCAATGATTGTTTTAATAGTTGCTCAATTGCATTCAAACTCATGATTAAACTGAGCATTATGATGTTCATCATAATCATCAGAAATTTGAGCTACTGAAATCAAAAGTATTTGAATCATGTTTTCATTAACGTTGACATTAACTAAGATTGCATACAATGATGCAGCATAATACTCATTCTCAAGACATTCTTCTGCAGTATCAAAATATAAATCTCACTCTAGCTGAATTTAAATAAGATTACTGAAGTTTTTTTTAACAAATATGTATAGTAGACTTGCATCAGAAGTATGATGATGAACATGATACTTTTCAAAGAGATTGTTAAGCATGATTCAGTTTTTAAGAGCAAATTTTTTCAAGAAGACTTTTTGAAAAATATCTTGATCATTGATGATGTTTGCATGATAAAGCATATTGCATATCACATATTTCAGAAAGAGCAACTTCTCAAAAATCAACTCACAAAGATTTTTAGTCTCTTCAGAGAACGTAGTCTGCAACGTCATGCTGAGAGACAGATACTTAAAAGTATCAATCATCATATAGTTATAACAGCATTGTTTCAGATGATCTTGACTATCTTTTATTCTCAACATGATTCTCTGAGTTATCAGAGTTGATGACTCAGAGAAATTCTCTCGTCGCTAAATCATCAATGACTAGCGAGATCATCAACTTTCAATCAATTAATCATCAGTCTTGAACTTCTAGTAAATGCTTTCTGATGAAGAACTTTCGCTGACAAAGATTATAGAGTCAATTGAGATCAGTTCAACGATTTAAAAATCTCAGAAAAAGATGAAGATTTGACTCAGCAAATGAAATCGAAAATATTGAGGGTTGAGACTGCTCAATCTTTCAGCTGTCAGCATCTTTTCTCGTTTGAATCAACATATGCACACTGACTATCTCACATACTTTAAGAAGCATAATTGTAACTTTATCTTTTATTCTTGATTATTATCACTGAGATGATGCTCTCAATCTTTCTCGATGATGATTTGCTTAACACGTCAATTTATTATTTCATTCTCGATTAATTTATCATCTCACTTGAATGCTTTTTAAACGTTCTTGAGTTCAGTACTTTCTATGACACAAATTGTTGAGTCGATTAAAATGACTTGAACAATTCAGAAATTATGAAAAAAGATGAAGATTTAACTCAGCAAATGCATTGAGAAATATTGAGAGTGTTGATGACTTGATCTTTCAGCTGTCATCATCTTTTCTCGCTTGAATTGATTTCTGCGCGCTGACTATCTTACATACTTTGAGAAACGTAATTGTAGCACTGAATCAGTCAAGTTTAATGCTTCAAAAATAATTGAAAAATATTGAGATTTAATCTAGTAAATGAGATTGAAAAGATTCATTGCATTGAATGATCACTCACCTAGTAGTAATTCTTTCTTCGCTTGAATCAATTTCTGCGCATTGATTACTTAATATACTTTGAAAAAACATAATTGTAGCTCTGATTGAGCTGAATTCAATGCTTCAGAAATAATCAAAAAATATTCAGATTTGATCTAGTAAATGAGATTGAGAAGATTCATTGCATTGAGTGATTGCTCATTTAGTAGTAACTCTTTTCTCGCTTGAATCAATTTCTGCACGCTGACTATTTCACATACTTTGAAAGACATAATTGTAACTTTGATTGAGCTGAATTTAATGCTTTTGAAATAATTGATTTATATTGAGGTTTAATCTAGTTAATGAGATTGAGAAAATTCACTGCGCTAAGTAATCATTCATTTAGTAGTAACTCTTTTCTTGCTTGAATCAATTTCTGCGCGCTGACTATCTCACATACTTTGAAAGACATAATTGTAGCTTTGATTGAGCTGAATTCAATGCTTTAGAAATAATCAAAAAATATTGAGATTTAATCTAGCAGTTGAGATTGATGATATTTTGATGCGCTGAGTGATTGAATTTCTTGCATAGCAGCAATTTCCCAATCAACACTGCACTTCATGCATTCACTATGTGATAAAACTTTTTAAGACATGTTTGTAACTCTGAATCAGCTGAATTCAAATCTTCAGAAATAGTTGAATAATATTAATGTCTGACATAGCAATTAATATTGAAAGTATTGCGAATGTTAAAGTTCAACGTTCAACATAGCAATGCTCATTGCACAATTGACGTAAAATCACTACAGTTCAATAAACAACACTTTAAAAGAATAATTTTATATGACAAAGTTTTAATTTAAGCAATTATGATTTAAATAATATTAAACTCATTAAGTTTACTGCTTGCGTTGTAAATCAAAATGTCAAAGATCAAATATACATGTTCAGTTTTGATGTTCTGCACAAGCTTTTAATTCAGCGTTACTTTAGTAAATTTGCTTCATCTTTCTTTCAACTTCATGTCTTGTTCAATGTTAAAACATCATTGACAAGTTACATACAACGCACTCAACAACGTTGCTACAGTATTCATATTACTTGTGTTTGATTATCAAAGTTACATATATCAATTGAGATTGAATCTACAACGCTACATCTTGTGTACATGACTCAACATGTTTGTACATAACGAGCTCGTCAACGACGCAGCAATTGATCAAAGTCAACGTGCAAGATCTGCATCACAGTAAGTAAATATAATAATATATTTAATGACAAAGCATTATATATTAACTTATTGAATAGTAACTCAACAACATTTATGCAGAACGCAGCTGAGTGTATTTCTTTATCTTTCTTATCATATTACTTTAAGTTTTCTTTGTTACTATGTTCAGAATGTCGTATTGCTTTATTTTCTGATACTTTTTCTTCTCACGTTAAATTTCATTACAAACAGCATGCAGAAAAAGAAAAACAGCGAGAACTTCTTTCAAAAATTTCTTCTTTTTCATTATATACTGCTTCAGAAACATTCGCTTTAATGCAACATTTGTCAGTGACTTTGTTTGCTTTTTCAAAGCTTAATATACATAAAAATGCATTTTCTTGCAATTTATGTCATCAAGTTTTGTTGAATAAAGAAAACATGAAGAGACATTGTTCAAAAAATCATTCAAGTGATTTTAAACATACTGTTACTTCTTGCATTCTAGCACAATCTTTACTTAAGAATCGTTTTTTCTTTCAAGTACAAGCATGTTCATTATTAACTGTTTTAAACATTGTATTAAATATTCAAAGTATTGAATCTGACAATGATAATGATTTACAATTTGATCTTGCTGTTTCAACTCTTCTGTCTTCTTATAAGAAGAAAGTTGAGAAGATTCAAGCAAAATCTGAGATCATTGATTTAAAACATACTTGAGAAGAACTCTTTGCTTTTCAAATTCAAACTCAGTATTTGAATTTCTTGAACAGATGAAATTATTCTTTTATGAATACTTTTGTGCAGTCAGCAGATAAAACATCTGAACACATTCTTTTTGCACTTTCTTTACAAATCAAACAACTTTTTCAAACAAGTCTTTCACAAGTTCAATACATGTCAAGATAACATCTTAATGTGTTGAATAGTTTTGAATTAAATAACATTCAAATCAAGAGTTTTAAAACTACGCAGAATTTATTTACTATTGATAAATATGTGAAGATTTTTGCTCAATTCTTCTGTTTTTTGTTCAGAACTGCTTCAGTTACAAATAAAGAACTGACTTTTACATCTGCAATTAAACTTGCATCTTCAAAAAATGAGAAAAAATCTTTGAAAAAACTGTTTCATTTATCTGACAAAAGTTAAGCTTTGATTAATAATTTGCATGAGTTTGTTGAATTTGACAAAGTTGATATTCTTTTTGTTGAAGAAGAAACAAAGAAGAAGAAGAATAAATGATAATAGAAACAAAAGCAAGCTTCACATTCATTTTTATCATCTTCTGATTCTGATTCTGATTCTTCTTCAACAAAATTAAGTTCTTCATTCAATGATGTATTTAATTCTTCTTTTTCTGATACAGATGAATCTGAGTCAAATGATGAAGAAACAACTGTTGCAGAAAGAAGAAAGAATGATTCTTCAAGCTCAGAATCTGATTCATCAAATGATGATTTAAATACAAACTTTGATAAGAAACTTTTATCTTATAAGTTAAACAAAGCACAGTCTTTACTTCTTGAACTCTTCATTTCATTACTGCAACAAAACATTGAATTCAACAAGTTTAACAGCTGTATTAACAGTTTTTTCGCTTGTTATTCTGTTAATGTTTGCACGAAATCTTTGAAAGATTCTGCTCAAATGTCTTAATCTTATTCTGCATTTATATATTGTGCACAGTTACTTACTCTTGAGCATTGTACACAATAATACTTGCAGAAAAGAAATGAATAAACAGACTGCAATCTTTTGACAGAGTTATTTTTCTTTATGAATACTTTCTTTTCTAATACAGCTGTTACTGCACTTGCAAAAATTCTTAATCTGCAAGCATATGCTTTCAAAGTTAACAAGAACAGCAATTCTGTATTAAATTAAATTATTATTCATAATAATCAATTGATTTCTTGCAAAGATATTACTGTTTCTTTGTCTGACATGAAAGATTTGTTCAAACAACTGACTTTAAAAACATATGAAATATTGTTTTCAAAACTATTGTTTAATGCAGACGTGATAAACTTTTCTGCTTTGACTTTATTTGCACTTGCAGCAACAAAGAATCTTGCAGATAACACAGCATACACTTATTTCTTTTCTCATAATATAACTCTTTCACATTTCTCTTCATATTTGCAGAAGAAAGTACTTGCAAACAGAACTTTAAAAGAACAAATGTTCTTTATGAAGAGAAATAAATTAATGTTTAAAACTAAATCAGTTTCAAACTATACAGAAAGTTTGAAGCGATTTCTGTTACATCTTCAACTGTTAATGCATTTTAATGCAAGTGTTTCTGCTAAAGCAACAAAGTTAAGCACATTAATGTACTGCAACTCAATTACTTTTGCACAAAGAACTTTGTTATTTGATAAGTCTGCATGTTTATTCATGTTAAGACTATGATATACAAAGAACTTTCATACAATTGAGCAAGAAGCATCTGCAGTTAAATATCTTTATGCTGCTGTTTCTCATATTACTGCTTTGTATATTGTACTTGTTTTGTTGTTTAAACATTTCATTAAAGTCAAGTGCTTTAATTGAACAGTCACTCATTTTGCACTACTTTTCAAACATAAAAATATTGCTTTTAATACACGACAGCTTTCTTTATTAATGCAAAGTTGCAACTTACAATTTATTCAGCAAAGATTAACTGTGTTAAAGTATCAACTTTTGAAATAAATATAAACAATCACAATGCATACATCACAAATTTTGAAAAAGAGCACTATAAACAAGACAGAGTGAATCTAGAAGACAATTAAATGATGATGAATTGCATGAATTGCAGCAATGTTGATTCAAAGATGATTATGAGTGATGTCAATTCATTGCAAGAAAACAAAGATGTAAAGTTGAAATACTTACGTGATGATGAAGAGAACATTACTAATATTATTGATCTACTAATAAAGATATCAACGTTAGAGAAAGAGAAGAGCAAAAATCATTTGTGAAAAGAAATAACATTGAAGTTGATTCAACGTTTTTAACTTGACTCAGAAGAAAAACATCATGCAAATCAGAATGTGTTCATCATGAAGAATGTACAGAAACTGAAAATATCAGTTCAACTGCTTAACAAGCAGTTGCATATACAGAGAAACACACGTCTTTCAATGAAAATCACATCATGAGTGAACGTGACAAGAGAAGAAATAGCAACGAAAGAGTAACATTCTAGAAGCGACTTGTCATCGCTTTGCAAGAAATGAGAAGTCATGATTAAAATAATGAACAGAAAAGAAATAAAAAAGATACAAAAGAAGTTAATTGAACAGATTCTACAGAGAATTGCAGACGTGTCAACAGATCAAAGAAATCTAATCATGTCACTTTGCAAGCTGAGCAGCAATGATATTTTTCTTCACGCAGTTAGCTCAGATGCTCAAGCAAACCTGAAAAAGACTCAGATATGAGCAAAAGAAATTGCAAGTTCAACATGTATAACACGTTGAATCTTTGCAATGCTAACATATGAAGTATGCATTACAATAAACATAAACAATCAAGAAAAAATTATTGAAAGATTGATAAAAGATAATGCAAGACTTCATGAAGATTTGAAAGTTTTAAGAATAGTCTGACTCAAGAAGATAGTAAATAGTGAAAAGACTCATTCATTGCTCATCATAAAGATCACGATTGAAGCGATGATGAATTGACTAATGAACATGAGCATGCTGAACTCATATCAAGAATGTGCATGCAAGCTATTTGAAAAGAACTGTTGCATCATACAATGCTTCAAATGTTACAAATTTGATCATATGATTAAGATCTGCAAAAAGAATCAACGTTGCAAAAAATGTGCAGACAAGCATCATATAAAGAAGTGTGTGATGTCTTTGAATAAAAGACGTTGTGTTAACTGCAATGAAAATCACGAACTTTAAAGATGCATCTGTTTCAAGTGACAACAGCAAATGAAACAAACGTTCAAAATTTATAGAAATAGATCATTCAAATACTTTGAAATGTTTAAATACAATTGCACACTTTTCTTGCTGTTTCTGAACTCTTTAGATTCAATGAACTCTTCAGATTCAATGAATTCTTTCAATTCAATGAATTTCTCAAACTCAGCAACAATTATGCTGAAAACATGCAGTTGAATCGCTGATGAATCAGCTTAATAAATAGTAAAAATCAAGAAGAGATGAGTTAATCTTTTCTCTTGCATGAATAGTGACTCAGATGAGATGACATCTGAGCAGATTCAGAAATGTTCAATCAGAAAGTGAGAAAGATTGTTGATGATCAAAAGCATACAAAGAGTCTTCTCATTGCAAAGTCAACAACAACTATGAATAACTTTATGATAAAATAGTTTTTTCTATGAATTTTACAGTACAACATCAGAAAATCATTAAAAATTCAAGAATCATTTTTAATTGACAGAAAAGTTCGTGAATTCAACATAATAACTATACAGAAGCAAAATCATAACAACAACAACTTGCAATTATTTAACTCAGCACACAACTTCTTTCATTTAGTGAAAAACTCGTCATCTCAATCAAGAACATGCATATACATTAACAAATATTTAAGACTTGATCAATGAATAGTAAAAACAGCTGAGTCAAACATTTGCTTAATCAAAATATTAACTTGCAACACAGATGATGAAATGCAGACGTTAAGACTTTTAAACATCTACAACTCATGCTCATTGTTTACTACATTCATAAAGAAATCTTCAATCATTTTTCGTTTGAATGAACTACTCAAGAATGATTGCAAATAACTGATCATAAAAGATTTCAATTTACATCATTTTCATTGAAAGAAGCAAAGATGCTTCACTCATCATATAATGATTGATACTTTACTAAACATCATTACAAACATAAGACTGAAATTATTACTGAAATCAGACATTATTACTTACGAAGCTCACAATCAATTTATGATGATTGATTTAGTCTTTAACAGCGAGAAAATACAGTTCATGACATGCAAGTGCAAGATACAAATCAATCTGCATCAAAGATTGAATCATCTTTCAATCATTACAGAACTATGTTTATAAACAATCTTAATGCAACTCTTAACTTGATGACTTTGAAAGAAAATAAATACAGAAGCATTAAGTGCTTATCTGCAAATACATTTATCTTTGAAACATTCTTTAGATGACAAGATTATGATGAATGTCAAAGTGTATAAGATTATCAAAGTGTTATAGAAGATCATCAAGAAATTTATTCTTTTGACAAAGTCATTAAATTAAGCAAGAGATTTTTGAAATCAAAGCTGCTTCAAAGTAGTAATGAAATCAAGACAACTGCAAATCATATGAAAAACACAAGATACATTAAAAGTGTGAAATGAATATCTGAAGCATAATGATCATAAAAACAAGATCATTCAACAAACAAAATGCACACACTTCAGAACATAAATGCATGAGTTAAGCGAAGCATTTAAATTGATATGATGCTTTGCAAAATGAGCTAGAATCAAAAGTCAGCTATTTAAAAAGCTTTCTCAGTTTTTGTCATTAAAGCAAAGCAACATCAATCATATGACAACGATGTTCAAGAAAAAAATCAAGATACTGCAAGAAAAGTTCTTTTTCTCATCTTTTTAAGTGAATGTCAACAACATTGCAGAATCATTCATATCTCTGACAGTCTCATTTAATTCACGCATCACAGAAGATAAAGTGAAGCAAACAATCAAATGAGTAAAAGCAGACAAAGCATTAAATGCTTCAGATATTTCAAACAGAGTGCTTCAAGCAAGTTTTGCAAAACTGATCTCAATATTGACAAGTTTATTCAATGCATATGTAATACATAAGTATCATTTGAAGCAGTTCAAAAAGACTCAGACAATAGTACTATGTAAATCAAAGAAAAGTGACTATATTGATTCAAAGATGTATCAACTCATTGCTTTGCTTGATATCATAAGCAAAGCATTGAAGTCAATCATGATTAAAAGACTGAGTGACATAGTTAAGACTCATTGCATGCTATCAAATGCTTAAATGAAAGCAAAATGCAAGTAATTCATGATCTTAACGTTAAATTTACTAATAAATTAAGTTCACACAGTGTAAGACTGTGAAATCAAATATGTGATCTTCATGCTAAGCTTAAACATCATTGAAGCATTTAATCAAGTCTCACATGTCAGACTTTTGCATATGCTGAAAATGAAAAGAATGTTAAGCTACATAATTAAATGAACATGCAGCTTTCTAAAGAATTGAAAGATATTGCTAATATTCAATGAACAAATGAGTGACATACGCGAGATAAACGCAGACATATCACAGAGATCTTTCATTTCATCGATTCTCTTTCTATTCTTCAACGCAAGTTTAATTAAAAAATGCAAAGCACTGAAAATTAAAATTGAAGTGCTTGACTTCATAAATGATATTAACATTCTAGTCTACAACAGATTCATTGAAGAAATTTGCAAAACATTGAGCAAAGCATATGACATCTGCGCGAAATGAGTTTGCACTCATGACGCAACGTTTGCATCAGAAAAGTACAAGCTCATGCATTTCACTAGAAAATTGAAAAGATTTGACATGATGATTAACATATAAATAGAAAGCTCAATTATCAAATTGAAATCAGACGTACAAGTTTTAAAGATGCAACTGAACATGAAACTGCAATGAGACGTGCATCTTTGACAAATAAAGATGAATCACGTCATAAGAATGCTGACACTTAGTCATCTTGAAGTTTTTACATGAAAAGCTATCTTCACAAAAGTGAGACAAGTATATTTAGGGTTAGGGTTAGGGTTAGGGTTAGGGTTAGGGTTAGGGTTAGGGTTAGGGTTAGGGTTAGGGTTAGGGTTAGGGTTAGGGTTAGGGTTAGGGTTAGGGTTAGGGTTAGGGTTAGGGTTAGG
>JAABUL010000963.1_pt1 | contig 58475 bp, 57 predicted proteins | sample 5559151 | NCBI WGS metagenome assembly JAABUL01 (sample SAMN10711876, study PRJNA513368) | rock metagenome | isolation source: Antarctica rocks | place: Antarctica: Victoria Land, Pudding Butte sud
AGTAGGGCAGCAAGAAGGAAAGGTTTCACAGTAGGTCTCCTTGTGTTGAGTGGAACAAGAGGGGCAATTATGCCTTTATTTGGGCACTTATACGGCAGTCTCACCTTATTAGGTATAGACGTGTCTATTATACTTAGGACTTACGCAGTTGACTTAGTGGTGCATCCGATAAGTTCGGCCATTTTTCTCAAGGCCTCGGATTGTTCGCGGCGAGGTAAGAAAAACAACCAAACCGGAGCGCGACGCGTAGCCGCAAAAAACCGCCCGTTTTTACCGGATGCACCACTTAGGCGGTTTTTCAGGTTCATACTTTGCTTGATGAACGCACCCAAAGTTTCCGATGTGGATTACATCCAGTTTTTGATTACATCCAGTTTTTGATTGCCGCCCAGCGGGTCTATATCTGCACCGAAGCGGCCCGCTGTGCCGACATTGCTTCGCATGGTGCTTATACGCGCCTTCTTTCAAGACTGCCGCCAGACACGGTGGCGTTGTGGCAAGAAGTCGAGCCGCTGATCGACAAATAGCGCGGCCTCTTGATCGTGGATGATACCACTTTAGACAAGCCTTATGCGCAGAAGATAGGCCTAGTCACACGCCATTGGAGCGGCAAGCATCACGCAGTCGTGGAGGGCATTAACCTCACGACTATGCTTTGGACGGACGGCCTGAGCAGTTTGCCTTGCGACTGCCGTTTGTACGAGCCTGCCGAAAAAGGCAAGGAACAGGTCACGAAAAACGATCATTTTCTTGCGATGCTACAGATTCTTGCGATGCTGCAAACGGCCAAAGAACGCGAGTTCCGTCCGCGCTACGTGTGCTTTGACGGTTGGTACAGCAGCCTAGCAAACCTCAAGGCCGTGCGCGAGTATGGCTGGCGCTTCTTGACCCGGCTGAAATCTAACCGCCAGGTGAACCCGGATGACACAGGCAACGTGGCTGTGAAGGACATTGATATTCCTGCCTACGGACGCGAGGTTCACCTCAAAGGCTTTGGCTTCATCCAAGTGTTTCGGACGGTCGCCTCAAACGGTGACGTGGAACATGAAAAGAGTGAGTATTGGGCGACCAACGACCTGAAGATGGAGGACAGCGAGCGGGGCGAGTTGGTGCGACAGGTGTTTGCCATCGAGAACTACCACCGTCAGTTAAAGCCGTGCTGCGGTGTGGAACGGGCGCAGGTGCGGAGTGCGAAGGCGCAGAAGTGCCATATTTTGTTGTCATTGCGGGCGTTCGTGCGGCTGGAAGCGCATCGTTTGCTGACAGGCATCAGCGGCTACGCCGCTAAAACGAACCTCATTCGTGAGGCCATTCGCCTGTATCTCAGGCAACCAAACATTATCCTGGAAGCAACTGCGTAACTCCTAACTCTAAATGATTCCAGTAAACCGTGCTATGACAAATACGGGGCATGTTTGGATAGCAGCCAATTTTTAGGAACCTGTACAATCACTGTTCATCAATCAGTCTCCATAGCAGATGCCGGCTATGGGGTTATTCAGACAAACGACGTTGTGTTCATCGTTACGAATAATGGTAACAATACACCTTGTCAGGTATCACCGCCACAGCGCACAAACGTTAAGTATACACATACCGATGTAGATTGTTGCGGCACCGGAGACGCAAGAACTCTGTGCGAGCATACAAGCCAGCATTGTATCAACAACGATGTGTGTTGTGCCACCAACCAAACCACAGTCTGCAACCACCATTGCTGCCCACCTGGCTATGTCTGTGCATCGGATAGCGTGACGAAACTCCAACTATGCTGCCTTGCGGCAACGTCGGGTACGCCTGTTGCTTGCAATGGCGTCTGCTGCACTGCGGGTCAGACCTGCACGGGCGGCAGTTGCTGTCCACAAGGCCAAGCCACCTCAGACAGCAATACTTGCTGTACATCAAGCCAGACAGTCTGTGCCACAGCCTGCTGCGATAACGCGACCCAGGTTTGTACCAACGGCATCTGTTGCGGCAAGCCTCAGCCGCAAGCGCGCATGCCTCACGCCCAAGTGCTGCAAGGCCGCTACGCCACCGACGACCTGTCTCAGTGCTGCGAGCCACAGCATGCTCCTTGCGGCAACGCCTGCTGCGACATCGGGTCGGTCTGTTGCAGCGGCAGTTGCTGTGCCGGGACGTGCGACAGCACGGGGACGTGCATCACCAACAACGAGAACAAGTAACAGAAAACGGATAATCAGTGAAAGGAGCCGGTACGCACCCGCCGCGTACCGGCTTCTTTGGTTTGGGGAGAAGCACTGCCTAAGCCTCTCATCGAAGCAAGCACCCGCGAGAACATTCCGCCGGGGAAGCAAGTCGCAGTTTGGGACAAATCATAAAGCAAGTGGCGAACGAGGCGCGCGGCGAACTTGTCAGGTACACTTGCTGTTATGATGTCAATGGAAGAAGACAATGTGGCGCGGACGCTGAAAGGTGCGTTCGGGTTTGCCGAGTTTCGGCCTTTGCAGGAAGAAGCCGTGCGGGGGGCTTTGGCGGGGCGCGATGTGCTGGTGGTCATGCCGACGGGCGCGGGCAAGTCGCTGTGCTTCCAACTGCCTGCATTACTTGCGCCGGGGCTGACATTGGTCGTCTCGCCGCTGATTGCATTGATGCGCGACCAAGTGGATGCGCTCAACCGCAGGCCTGTGTTTGAAGAGGCGGGGTGCGCGAGCTTGTCGTCATTGCAGGAGGCATCGGAGCAGCGGGCAGTGATGGACAAGCTGCGCACGGGGCGGCTGAAGCTGTTGTATGTTGCGCCGGAGCGGTTCCGGTCGCCGGCGTTCCTGGAAGCGCTGCGGCGGGCCAATGTCAGCCGGTTTGTGGTAGATGAGGCGCACTGCATCAGCGAATGGGGGCATGACTTCCGGCCTGATTATTTGTCGCTCAAAGGGATTGTGGAAGGCCTGGGGCGGCCTCCGGTGACGGCGGTGACGGCGACGGCGACTATTCGGGTGCAGACGTCCATTGTAGACAACTTGGGCATGGACGATCCGCTGCGGCTGGTGGGCGGGTTTAATCGGCCTAATTTGTATTGGAGCGTGGTGCGGGTGAAGGGTGAGAATGAGCGCCTGGAGAAATTAGAGAAGGCATTGCCGAAGCTGGCGCAGGGCGGCGGCAGCGGATTGATTTATGTGCCGACGCGCAAGATGTGCGATGAGGTAGCGGAGGTGGCCGACGATGCCCTGCTTGCCATCGGACGCAGGGCGGGTGTTTACCATGCGGGCCTGGACCCTGAGATGCGCACGCGTATGCAGCGCGACTGGCTTTCGGGAGAGCGTCAGGTGCTGGTGGCGACCAATGCGTTCGGCATGGGGATTGATAAGCCCGATGTGCGCTTTGTCATTCATTGCGGCTATCCCGATAGTTTGGAGAGTTATTATCAGGAGGCGGGACGGGCGGGGCGCGACGGGTGCAAAAGCCGGTGCGTGGTCTTGACCTGCTTTACCGATAGGCGCACGCGGGAATGGTTTTTGGATAACGATGTGCTGACTGTCGCTGATGTGCAGGCGGGGCATCGTCGTTTGGTGGGCGTGCGCAGTCCGGGCAGCGATCTGGTGACAATTACGCGCGGCGCTTGGGCGGCCTCCAATGAGAACAATGAGTTGAAGGCCCGGCGCGTGATGGGGGAATTGGAGAAGGCGGGCCTCGTGGAGCGTCTGAATGAGACGCCCGATGAGATTGTGCTGCGTTTGGTGCAGCCGAATTTCTCCAGCGTTTTGTTTGGGCGCATTGCGCAGGACCTCAATCAGCAGCGGCGGGAACGCCTGCGGCGTCTGGACGAGATGACGGCGTACACCAAGACTTATGACTGTCGCAGGCGCACGGTCTTGGAGTATTTTGGCGACCATGAGGAACCGGCAGGGATGGGCTTTTGCTGCGATAACTGTGACCGTCCTGCGGGGGCAGGCGGGCAGAAGCCGATGGCGCGGCCTGATTTGTCTCGCGTTGCCATGCCCAGCAGCATTGATGGGGCTGACATCTACTCGGTGCTGGAAGGGATGGATGCTCTGCGCCCGTCTATCGGCAAAGCGAAGCTGAACGCGCTGCTGCGGGGGGCAAACTCCAAAGACGTGGAGCGGTATGCGAGTGAGCATCACCCGCTGTATGGGGCGCTGTCGCGGGGTTCGCGGGATCAGGTGAACACGTTCCTGGAGGTATTGGTTACTCAGGGCCTGCTGCACCAGGCCGATGAAGACGATTACTTTGTCTGCACGCTCACCCAGGCAGGGCGCGAGGCGTGGCAGGAGCGTTTGGATGTAGATGTGAGGCTGCCGGGGGCGCGGCGCACATTAGAGCGCAGCGCGGGGGTAACGAGTGCCGCGCGTGGCAGTGAGTCGATGAATGACGACGAAGATGCGGCATTGTTTGAGCGGCTGCGTTCGTGGCGTCGCCTGGAAGCGGGAGCGCAGAGCGTGCCGCCCTACTGCGTGTTTGGGGACAAGACCCTGCGCGAGATTGCGCGGCATCAGCCGCAGTCGGAAAGCGACCTGCGCGAGATCAATGGGGTAGGGGACGCTAAGATGGAAAAGTACGGGGCGAGCGTGCTGTCTGTCGTGCGCGGGCACGGGGCGGAATAACAACGCATCGCTTGTCTTGCTGGGCTGCAAAGCCCCCTCTGCTGCCGTGATGGCATTCGGAGGGGGCTGTTTGCTGCGTTATATCTAGTGGCTCATCACGCCGGGGGTCGGTGCATGGTAGCCCCGTCCGGCGCGGGTCATGGGGGCGTGCGTGGTTTTGGTCGGTGTTCCTACGGCATGGTAACCGGCGGCTTCGGCCTGGGCGATGGTCTTGAAGTAGACCCGGTTCTTGGGTGCGGGCAGGTTGTGGTCTCCGGTCATGTGATACACTAATGTGTTTTTGTTGCCAATAATTGTCCCCGCAAGGGCCGATGTGCGGCTCATCATGGGACGGCGGGTGGTTGTGGCCCCTGTTGCGGCGGCGGTGGCATTGGTCGGCGTGCCGGTGTGATTGCGGTGCAGCATGCGGGACAGCAGGCCGGGCTTTTTCACGGGGGCAGATGTGGCAGGCGTCGTGGTCTGCGCAAAGGCGGCTCCGGTCACGAGGACAAAGGCGGCGAGGGCAGCGGCGGTGGTGCGTGTGTTCATTAAAAGTCTCCTTGAGGAAGTGCTGGGGTAGAAAGCGTCTCTTGTGCGCGGAAAGTTCCGGGGGCTTACAGCGATGGTTCGCCGGGCGCGGGGAAGTGCTGGAAGAACTCCAATACTTCGCCGTCGGGGCCGAGGAAGAAGGCGATGCGAATGGCTTTACCGTTGATGTCTACGCTGGTAGGTTGGACTGTGACAGGCGCGCCCAACGCGCGGACAATCTCTGTGTCGCGGTCCACGTCCGCTGAGCGCAGGGCGAGGTGCAGGAGGGGCCATGCTTCGGGAGTGGCCGCGCCGGGCGGAGGCATCTGGTCGGGTCGGGCTTCAAAGAGTTCCAAATAATTGCCGTCGCCGATGTCTAAAAGGGCGGCGCGTGTCTCGCCTTGTTTCCACTGATGGGCGGGCGTGAAGCCCAGTCCATCGGTGTAGAACGCAAACGATTTGTCGTAGTCGCGGGCGCGCACGGCGATATGGTGGACGCCTGCGCTGCTGAGGGCGCGGTTTGTTGACTGTGGTGGCATGAAGGTCTCCTTGCGGGGGCGAAGTGGCATGGGCGCAGTTTACCCGAAAATAGAGAAAGGCCCGAAGGCGTTTGCCTTCGGGCCTTGTTGTTTTCACGCTGAGCATTGGCTACGCTGCGTAAATCGCCATTACGCAACCCGCATATATCCCATATATATCCCGCATTAAAATGCGGGCCTAGCATTACGAAACCTACCGGCGGGGGCAAGCGTTGTTACGTCCATCTTGCCGTCAGTCGCAAGAGTAATATTCCCAGCAGTGCGGACACCAGGCCCATCACGCTGCCGCCGAATGTGCCGGGAGTTGTGCCTGGCTGTAGCACCGACTGCTGAGGATGATTGGGGTTGTAGTAGACAGTAACGGCTTTGTCAACGGGAAAGCGGCCAGCAAGCTGCCGCGCCTGGGCAAGCGTATAGCTGTCGTCTGCGGGATCAGCAAAGCCGTGGGTAGAGATGCGGTCGTTATAAAGCCTGTCGGTGTCAAGGCCGTGCGAGGGTGGCGAGTAGGCGTAGATTATCCTGACTTTCCAAGCCGCTCTTCTGCCGTTTGAGTTTCTGGCAGGCACGATACGGGACATGATAATCTGCCCTGTGACGTTGGGCCAGTCTCGGCTTTGCGCCCCAATCACCAGGCGGGGTTTCGCAAAAAGAAACATCACAATGCCTGCGGCTATCCAGGCAAATCCCACAAACCGAAATCCCTTCACAACAAGCCGCGTACCTAGAGGCATGAAAATCCTTTCGTAAGCACCCATGTAAAGATGCTGTAATCTCTCGCGCAAGGTTCGCGATGGACGCGCTTCTTTCCTGCGCTGCGTGCGTGCTGCCCTGTTGTTAATATGAAATATGCCCGATACTGGTTGTATACTGGTAGAACACCAGAAAAACAGGGGTGGTGTCTTGGCGCAAGCGTCTCCGGTGACTGGGCCGCTTGCGGCAAGGGGCACGGCAGGGGCGGGTTTATTGACGGAGGGGCCACGGGAAAAAATCAGGGACGCGAAGGGATCGGCATCGTCGGTTTGACAGCAAAGCCTAAGTGCCGGTTTGGATGCCGACACAGCGGGCACGGCCTCGCTGAGACAGGCCGCCACGCTGCCGTCATGCTTGTTTCAGGGGGCGCGGTACGCGCCCCCGATGGAACGCTGGGCTGAGTGGCATTGAGGTGTGGGAACACAAGACGTGACGTATGGGGCACGAGGGGCGTGCCGGCTGCCTGTCACTGCGTAATGGTTTCCAATCAACAGGGCGGGGGCAGCCGCCCCTGCCTTGCTTAGAATGCCCGAGAGCCGGTCACGACGCCGACCAGCACGCATTGGTCGTCCCGCACCCCCTGGCCGGCATAAGCGTCCACGCCCGCCATGATGCGCTCCACAATGGCGCCCGGGTCTGTTAGGCCCGCCTGCCCCCGCAGCAGGTTTGCCACGCCCTCTCCCGTGAGCAGCACCGTCCGGCTCGGCCCGGCCTCGGTGAGGCCGTCCGTGTATAGCGCCAGCACATCGCCGCGCTCCAAAGAAACGGTTTCTTCAGTGTACACAGCCATGCTGATTGCGCCCAGCACCGGGCCTGTCGGCGGCAGCGACTCAATGGCTCCCGAGGCCCCGCGCAGGACAATCCCTGCATCCTGGCCGCAGTTGACATACGTGAGGGTAGAAGCGCCCGCATCGTAGCGCCCCACAAAGAGAGTGGAAAACCCCGTCAGAAGCTCATGGTCGGCCAGGGTTTTGTTTAAGCTGGCGACCGGCCCCACCACTGTGCGCCCATTGTAAAGCGCGAACCGGAGCATGTGCCTGACCATCGCCACCTGGCTGGCAGCCGCCAACCCCTTGCCCGACAAATCGCCAACCACAAGGAACGTGACGCCCTTGTCGTTAGAAAACACATCGCTGAAGTCGCCCCCAACGCCCTGGTCTTCCAAAGCGGGACGGTAGTATTCCGCCAGCTTCATTCCGGGAACGGACGGAGGCGTGTCGGGCTGGAGCGCCTGGGCGAGCTGCTCCGCGATCGCATGCTCGCGCCGCCGCACTCGAACTGCTTCCAGTGCAGACTGGGTTTGCGTGGCGACTGTCTCCACCAGGGCAACATCGTCCGCTGTCCAAGCGCGAGGGCCGTGCGCCATCGCCACCGATAGGGAAGTCATCGCCGCGCCCGACACAAGCGGAACACGCACCAGCGCGCGCAGGCCCAGTGCCTGGGCCGCAGGATCGCCCGATGTATCGGCGAGTACCTGCGTCCGTCCCGCCTTGTATTCGGGGGCGCGGTTTATCGCGAATTGGGACATGGAGTACGTGCCCGCGATAGTCGGCAGGCCGGGAAGGCGCCAGTCAGGGCCTGCCGTGGCGAGGTCGGCTTCCTGGTCATAGGCCGCGTAGTAGCAGCGGTCGGCTTCCAGCGCCTGGCCCAGCTCCCGCACCGCCACTTCCAGCACCGCCTCCGGGTCCAAGGTGGCACGGAGAGCGACACCGATGCGCCCGACCAGCGCCTCCTGTTTGAGATGGGCCTGACGCTCCGCGAGCAGCCGCGCGGCTTCCACGGCGGAGCGGGTCTGTGCGGCGACAGCCTCTACGAGATTCACCTCATCGTCTGTCCAGGCGCGCGCCGTATCGGCCATCGCGAGCGCCAGAACCGCCGTCAGGCGATCATGGCTGTAAAACGGCGTTGTCAGCAGCGCGTGGTAGCCGCCTTGCTCCAGCAGCGAAACCGTTTCCGGCTGGAGGAAGCTCTCCCGCACGCTGCTTATCCGCACGGACGCGCCATGCTGAAACAAGTCGTCCAGCAGGAGAGGCTGCACTTGCGAGAGAGGGTATCTTCCGGCAACAGAGGGCAGGCCCTCGCGGTGCCAGTCGGTTTCTATCCATGTCGCATCCTGGGAGGCGTCAAAAAAGTGAACATAGCAGCGGTCGGCATCCAGCGCCCGGCCCAGGGCGGTTACGGTCCGCACCTGTATGTCCCGAGCATCTGAAGCATGCAGGACGGCCTGGGCGATCTGGTTGAGGATCGCCTCGCGCCGGTAGGCGGCTGTTAGCGCTGACTCGGCAAGAAAGTGATCTTCAATGTCCGTGGCCGTACCAACCCAGCGCGCGATCCGTCCGTTCTCCCATACGGGCACCGAACGACCCAAATGCCACCGATAGCGGCCGTCGGCACGCTGCAGGCGATACTCCACCTCGCTGATCGTGCCTGCCGCCAGGGCCGCTCGCCAGACGCCGTCTGCCCGCTCCAGGTCGTCCGGGTGAATGGCGGCCACCCAGCCCCAATCCTGCGTCTGCGCCAGTGTCAGGCCCGAATAGTCATACCAGCGCTGGTTGTAATAATCCACGCTGCCGTCCGGCCCCGTTGTCCAGGCGATATGGGGGATCGCATCCGCCATCTGGCGGAAGCTGCGCTCGCTTTCCCGCAGCGTCTCCTCCATATGTCTGCGCTCGCTGACATCCCGGTAGAAGATGTCAATCCCATCCGTGGCGGGGTAGACATCTATTTCCAGCCACACGTCATAAGGTTTGGACACATAGCGATGGTCAAAGTGCGCTTCGGCACGCTCAGACATGACCCTGCGGAAGTTGTGTTCCAAGGCAGTGCCCAGGGACGCCGGCCATTCTTCCCAATGCACTTTGCCCCGAAATGCCTCCAGAGGCTTTTGGTTGATGCGACATGCCTCATGGTTGGCGTAGACAATCCGCCACTGGCTGTCTAGGGCGATAAAGGCCTCTGCTACTCGCTCCAGAATGTCTACGGCGCGCAGGCGCAGTTCGGCCGCGGACTTGTCGCGCGGGGGCATGTCCTCTGCCTGGTTGTGATTTATGCTGTCCGGCACTGGGATCTCCCCTTCAGCGCTCTGGCCACTGCCAGGCGGCTATTGGTGCAAGCTGCTCCTGCTCAACCACCACGGTGGTGCCCGATTTATTCGTCAGCAGGTGGACGCGGTCTGCCGTTTGAAGCATCATTTTCATGCCATGCCCCAGCGTCCCTGCCGTTGTAAACCCTGGCTTGAGCGTCGCCTGCGGCAGGTTCTCCAGCGAAATGCCTGCTCCCTGGTCTTGCACCCACACTTGAACGGTTCGCGTTTGCGTGTCCACGCAAACCTGCGCCGTGCCTTCCCCAACATGGACAATGGCATTCATGCCCGCCTCGCTCACGGCGGTGACCAGGTCGTAGCAGCGATCTTCAGCAAAACCCTGCGCCCTGGCTGCCTCCTGGGCCGTCTGCCGAAGCTCCCATAGCCCGCCCGCTTTGGAAAGCGGGAAAGGCGGCCCGGCTGGCGCAAAAGGCGTGGGGAGATCGGCAGGCGCGTCGCACAGGATGAGGTGGCCATCGGTGACAGACGCGAGCACGTCCCGCAAAAACGCCTGCTGCTTGGCGAGAACGCTTTCACGGCCTGCTTCCAGCGCCTTGCGTTCGGTAATGTCCGTGTGGACGCCGACCCATTCGCGGATGGCCCCGCTGTCTTCCAGCACCGGCACGGCGCGGATGGAGAATATGCGGTATTCCCCGTCGTGGCGGCGCAGCCGGTGCTCGAACAGAAACGTTTTACAAGCGGCGACCGCTTCCTGCCAGGCGCTGACCGTCGGCAGGGAGTCGTCCGGGTGTACTGCTTCGGTCCAGCCGTAGCCCTGGTACTGGTTCTCGCTCTGGCCGGTAAACGCTCCCCAATCGGCATTGGCTCCCTTCATCTCCCCGTCCGGCGTGTTTGTCCAGACGATCTGCGCGGTCGCGGCTACCAGGGTGCGGTACCGCGTTTCGCTTTCCTGCAAAGCGCGCGCGGCACGTTTCGTCTCGGACATGTCGCGGGCGATGGAGCAGTAGCCGAGGAGCAGGCCTTCTGCATTCCAAACGGGGCTGACACGCACGGACACATCCACAAGCGAGCCGTCGGCACGCCGCCGCACGGCATCCGTGGAGATGCCGCGCCCGCTCGTTTGAAGCTTTTCCCGGCAGCGCGCATGCTCCTCGTGCCTGTCTTGGGGGACTAACAGAGCAAACGGCAGGCCGACAACCTCCTCGGCGCGGTAGCCATACAGCCTTTCCGCGCCGGTATTCCAGGTGTGGATGGTGAAGTCGGGCGCAGTGCCGATAATTGCGTCTTCCGAGGACTGAACGGCGGCGGCGAAGAAGGCAGGGTCGGTCGGCCACTGCGGGGCAGCCGCAGCAGGCGCTGCGCTGTCCACGGGAGAATAGGCGCCCCGCATTTCGCTATCGGGAGAAACGAATTGTCCGGTCATAACGAGGAGGATTCTACCCCAAAAGCATGGGGACTGACGCCGCGTTTGGAGAATGGCTTGCCCCTGATAACGCGGAACAAACAAAAGCGACAGGCTCTCTTATGGCGGCGGCGAAGCGCAAAGGCGATCCTGTTCCACCACCACGGTGGTTCCCGATGCGCCGGTGAGCAGGTACACCCGGTCGGCGGTCTGGAGCATCATCTTCATGCCGTGCCCCAATGTGCCCGCCGAGCTGTATCCTTTTTCCAGGGCCGCGCGGGGCAGATGGGCCACATCGATGCCCTGGCCCTGATCTTCCACCCACACTTGGAGCGTTTCTGCGCCGCCGCAGATGCGCCCCTGCCCGCCCCCGGCATGGACCGCCGCATTCATTGCCGCCTCGCTGGTGGCGGTCATCAGGTCGTATTGGCGCTCCGGGGCAAAGCTGTAAACGGCGGCGGCTTCTTTGGCGAGGCCGCGCAGCTCTCCAATCCCGCCGGTGATTGACAGTTTCACTGGCTTGCCGTAAAGAGGAAGCGGCACGGGCAGGTCGCCGGGCGCATGGCACAGATGAAGGTGGCCTTCCGTAACAGACAGTAGCACATCACGCAGGAATGTGCGCTGCTGCGCCGCGCTCCGCTCCCGCTCCGTCAAATCCCGCAGATAGGCTGTAAACATTGTCCGCCCGCCCGATTGAATAGGAACAACGGTTAGCTCTACAGGAAACTCGCGGCCCTCTGCATGGAGAGCGGGAACCTCAATACGCCGGTTCAGCACCGGCCCGCTGCCCGTGGAAAGAAAATGCGCGATGCCCTGATTATGCGCCGCGCGCAGGGGTGGGGGAACAATCAGTTCCGAGAGGGTCTGTCCCAATGCCGCCGCGCGCGCGTAGCCGAAGGTCTGCTCGGCAGCGGGGTTCCAATCCAGCACCCGCCCCTGGTCATCAATCGTAATAATGCAGTCCAGCGCCGCTTCCAGGATTGCCGCCTTGCGCGCCTCGCTGTCCTGGAGCACAGATGCGCTGTCTTGTGCAAACGATGCGCTTTCTGCGGCGCGGCGCGCGCTGTCCTCAGCCCGGTGCTGGGCGCGATGCTGTGTCAGGCCGAGCGCAGAGATGGCGATACCCACCAGGACAAAGACAAGCAGGGAACACAGATCGTGGGGGTCGGTGACACGCAGCGAGGCGGCGGGGGGCATGATAAACCAGGCCGCGACAAAGGCGCAAAGCCCCGTCGCCACCAGCCCGCCGCCAAAGCCTGCGACCCAGGCGCTGTACACAATCGCGGGAAACAATGTGACAAAGGCCGCCTTGCTGCCTAAAACCGGGTGGAGCGGCACGCGAAGAAGCGTGGCAATGACAACGCTCGCCACGACGCCGCCATAGCGCAGAAGGCCGCTGCCGCGCGTGGTCGTTTCATCTTCTCCGTTCCCAGGAGCGCTGCGAGGACTGAAAGAGCGAGCTGACCGCATGGCCGATTATACCATACCGCACAATTATTGTACTGTGATATTAACAGGGCCTTTGCTGCTGAAACACGTGCTGTTGTGATGCCTTAGCCCTGCTTCTTGTCTCGTGACAGCAATGCTGCGCCGCGAAGAGTGCTTGTGTGAGCGCTGCCTGTCCTTTGCCGCTGTCCCTGTGCGGGGGCTTCCCTGGCGAAGCATCGGGGCTGCACACCCGTTCCTTACTTGTTGTAAGCGCTTACCAACGACGGAACAAATCCTTCCGTCGTTGGTAAGCGCTGGAAACACGCTGGCAACGCCGAGGCAACCCCGCCGCACCACAAATTGCTATGAAGGGCATTCTCTTGTGACAGGTCAAACACAATCATCTATGCTCAACAGGAGAACGCCGATGAAGACCCGCATCAGACCCGCGCAATTGCTGCTTTGCGCTGCCCTGCTCTTGACCGCCCTGCCGGGGAGGACGCAGACGCTGCCGGGGCCAAACCCCTCCGCCCAAATGCTCAGCCGGGCGGCAACGCTTGCTCTGAAGGTGAATGATTATGACACGGCGCGCGCTCAGGCATTGGAAGCCGCCGAAGCCCGCAGCGCGGAGCTGTTAGATGCCAAAACGCTGGTCAACGAAAAAGGGAAAAAGCACGGCTGGCTGCGCCTCCGGGTGGCGGCTGCCCAACTGCCGAAGCTGCTGGCCGACCTGCCGCCCCTGGGCAAAGTCTCGGCGGAGAATGTCGCCACCACCGATCAGCTCTCGGACTTTGAAGCATTAGGACGGCGCGTAGAGCGTTTGCAGCAGCATGAGCAGCGGCTCGGGGGCGTGCTGCAAAGCCCCCGGCGCATGCGCGGCTCCGACATCCTTTATCTGCAGGAGCGGCTTTTCAGGGCGAGCGTTGACGAAAGTTTGTTGTCTCAGCAGCGCATTGACCTGGAGCGTTCAGCCCAGGGCAGCACGCTGCTGGTCGAGTTGTTTGAGCCTGGCGCTCTGCCCCCAGGCGTGCCTCAGCCGGTTGATTTGCTCGCATGGTTTGCGCGGGCAGCGGCGATCGCCCAAACCACGCGAGATCGTATGCTGGCGCGGGGCGCGACGGCGGCTGCGTATGCCGCCGTGTATGCCGCGTTCTGGGTACCGGCAGCGCTGGCCGGCTTGGTTTTGATTGCCCTGTTATGGCGCCGGTGCCGCGCGCTGCTGGCCCGCGCCGTGCAGATTGTCACGTGGGCTGTGTCGCTGGCAATGCGCGTTGCTGGCTGGCTGCGCGTTCGCTGGGAGCATCGCCATGACCCGATGAGCATTGCGTATTTCCCGCCGGGGGGCGCGGAGTGAACCCGCACAAACGGGTATAATTGCGCCATGAACATTCTTTTTATCGGCGGCACGGGCCTGATTTCCACATCAATTGCCCGCCAGTTGCTCGGTGACGGCCACCAAGTCACACTCTTCAATAGGGGCAAGACTCAAAGCCGTCTGCCATCCGGGGCGCAGGAGATTATGGGCGACCGCAAAGACTACGCTCAGTTTGAGCAGACGTTTGCCGAAAAGCATTACGATGTGGTCGTGGACATGGTCGCGTTCCACCCCGACGACACCGCGTCGGCGATCCGCGCTTTTACGGGACGCTGCGGGCAGTTTATCCACTGCTCCACCGTCTGCGTTGTGTCCGGGCCGGTGCAGCAAATCCCGACCACCGAAACCGAGCCGTACCATTCCATTGGCGGCTATGGGCAGAACAAAATCAAGTGCGAACAGTTGCTGCTTGATGCCCATGCCAATGACAAGTTTCCCGTGACTATTATGCGCCCGTCGCACTCTTACGGCGAGGGCGGCAGCCTGCTGCGCGCCTTCGGGCCGGGCGACACGTTTGTGGATAAGCTGCGCAAAGGAAAGCCGATTGTCGTCCACGGCGACGGTCAAGGCTTGTGGGCGTCGTGCCATGTGGACGACGTTGCCAAAGGCTTTATCGCCACCATGCAGAACCCCAAGTGCCTGGGCGAAATCTACAACATCACCGGCGATGAATGGATGACGTGGGACGAGCTGCACCGCCAAACCGCAGAAGTAGTCGGCGGCACGTTCACGCCCGTGCATATCCCCGCCGAAGTCCTGCACCAAGTCGCTCCCCAAATGGCGGGCGGCACATGGGAGATATTCGCCTGGCCGTCGGTCTTTGACAACAGCAAGCTGAAGCGCGACACGGACTATTCCGGCCAAACCATTCCCTTCAAAGAAGGCGTCCGCCGCACGCTTGAGTGGATGGAAGCCAACGACAAGCTCAAACCCAGCGCCGACAACGACTACGAAGACCGCCTTGTGGAAGCCTGGCAGTCGGCATCTCAGTCGCTGCCCAAACAGGCGTAAACGCACGCCCCAATGGTGAACGTATGGGTGTCCAATCTTAAACGTATGGGTGTCCAACCTTTCACTAACCTTTACACAACCTTTAACATACCTTACACGCACCTTCCCTGCCCCGCCGTACAATAGCAAAGGCGGGGCTTTGTTTTGCTTCCTTGCTTCATCGGGTGGAATGGGATATAATCAATCACACGATTAATGGGATTATTTTAGTAAGAACAACTCAGCTGTTTCTCAAAATCCCTTTTGCTCAACATTGCGAAATATAGCTTTAGAATGTATCTCAAAACGCCGCAGAAGCCGGTTTTAAGGCATTTCCAGGCCCGTACACGAGTTTTGAGATACATTCTTAACTCTAGAAACAACATTCTATGCCGACAGTACGCCGCCAAGTTATTGATTTTGTGTTTAACCTTGCTAAAACAGAAAAGGCTTTTGATGCATTGGAAGAACGCGTAGAAAATTTTACTAAAGCCGAGCTTAAAGAAGCACTTTTGGAATGCGGCGTCATTCCTGAGATGTTTGACCAAAACTCGTCTGAAGAAAAGCTATGGGCAAAGTACTGCGATATTTTGTTATCGTTAGCATTCAATAATATTGGGTTGAAAGCGCATGTTCTGCGAGCGCGAGGCAACTCCGCAGATGTTTTTGTTTATGGGGACGGATACACGCTTGTGAGTGACGGCAAGGCTTTTCGGCTGAGTAGAACAGCCAAAAACCAAAAAGATTTCAAAGTAAGTGCGCTTAACGATTGGCGCAAAAAGGACACCTATGCTTGTTTAGTGGCTCCGCTGACTCAATATCCAAATACAGCAAGCCAGATTTATTCACAAGCGGTAACGCATAACGTTACTTTGCTTTCATATACACACTTACTTTTCCTGGTAGAGTATGGCACCACCGGAGTTTTAGAGACACTTTGGAAGATTACCACAACTTTGAAAACTGGCGATGAAGCAAAGACTTATTGGAAAGAAATTGATGAAGCCGTCACCGGTTTATGTGGCAAGTCTGAAAAAGACTTAGAAGCAGTCAAAGCCATTGAAATCTCAAAACTACGCGAGTTGGGACAAGAAGGCATCACGTTTTGGCGCAGCAAAATGACAGAGTATCGCTCATTGACGAAGGAGCAAGCCATTGGGCAGCTTATCAAAGCTGAAAAAATAGAGTCTAAAATTAAGACTATTGAAAAAGCAATCTTATGAACGTACCCGAATTGTACTTAGACAAAATCACTTGTGCAGACTGTCGTGATCATCTTTCTGCGCTCCCGCCTAACTCGGTTCATCTGTGTGTTTCCGATATACCCTACGGCATTAACCTTGCTGAATGGGATGTGCTGCACGCAAACACTAACTCAGCACTCCTGGGAAGTTCTCCCGCACAGGAAGGTAAAACAGGATTTAAACGGCGTGGGAAACCTATTAACGGGTGGAATGCGGCTGACCGCCAAATCCCGCAGGAATATGGAGAATGGTGTGATAGTTGGGCAAGGCCGCTTTACCCGGTGATGAAAGAAGGTGCCAGTGTTTTCATTTTTGGCGCACGACGCACACTGCACCGTGCAATAGTTGCCTTTGAAGACAGCGGCTTTCTGCTGCGTGACGTGTTATGCTGGGAAAAAAGCAATGCTCATCATCGCGCCCAAAGTTTAGAAAATCTCATTCGTAATCGCGGTTTAGAGGAGGAAGCAGATCGATGGAACGGCTGGAAAGTAGGTAATCTCGCTCCACAATGGGAGCCAATTGCTTGGTTTTTCAAACCGTATCGTCATACAATCCTTGACAACGTCTTAGAAAATGAAGTGGGTGGGATCAATGTTGGTGCTTGCCTTAATAACGGGCGTAGTCCAACAAATATCCTGCGTTATGATTTCGACGAAGAACGCTTGCACGAAACTCAAAAACCTGTTGCGCTCATTCAGTATCTTATCCAACTCACAACCCGCCCAGAACATATCATCTTAGACCCTTTCATGGGAAGTGGCACAACTGCCATTGCCGCAAAAAACCTCAACAGGCATTTCGTTGGTTTTGAAGTCCAACCGGAGTTTTGTAAAATTGCACAAAACAGATTAGACCTTCAAAAAGATGTAACCACAAAGAAAAATGGGTATCACACTTTGTTTCATCCGCATTTGCCGCTCTTGCCATGAGTGACCGTGCTTTATCCATGTCCCCCCTTTAGGGGGGAACCTGCGAAGCAAGGAGGGGGGTTCTTCGCCTTTACACCAGGTATAATCGCGCCATGAGCACCACCAAGCTGTACGAACAAGCCATCAAGCCCCTGTCCACCGCCAACAAGCTCGCCCTCGCACGCCTCATCCTCAACGACATCGCCCCCAACGCCGCCAAGCCGGAGTACGGGTTTGAATACCTCAAGCGCCTCCTGCCCAACATTGAACTTATCACCGTTACCGATAAAGACCTTGCCGCTGTCGCTCTGCCTCGTTCCTAACCTTTCCTTAAAGGCAAGCGGGTAATCCGAAGCGGAGAAGGGGGCCATCTTTGCCCCCAAATCGGGTATACTAAGCACAACAAAAGGACGCGCAGGGAGCGCGTCCTTTCTTTGTGAGGACACCTAACCCATGATTACCGTCAGCGGCGTCACCAAAACCTATGGCACCCGCACCCTCTTTGATAATGTCAGCGCCAAGTTCACGCCCGGCAACCGCTACGGGCTGACCGGCCCCAACGGCGCGGGCAAGTCCACGTTTATGAAGATACTCACCGGGGACATTGAGCCGTCCAACCGGGGAATTATTAACAAGCCCCGCAAGCTCGGCGTGCTGCGCCAAGACCAGAATGCCTTTGACGACAACCGTATTATTGACACCGTGATGATGGGCAACAAGACCCTCTGGGACGCCCTGCGTGAGCGCAATGAACTGTGCGAGCTGTCCGACTTTACCGAAGCGCAGATGAACCGTCTGGGCGACTTAGAGTCCACGATTGCCGACGAAAACGGCTACATGGCCGAGATTGAAGCCGCCGACATCCTGCGCGGCATCGGTATTCCCGACGACAAGCATCAAGACCTGATGCAGACCCTGCCCAACGACTTCAAGTTCCGTGTGCTTTTGGCCCAGGCCCTGTTCGGCGGCTCGGAAGCATTGCTGCTGGATGAACCCACCAACTACATGGATTTGGAGACCATCCACTGGCTGGAAGACTTTCTCACCGACTATGACGGCACATTGATCGTCATCTCCCATGACCGGCACTTTCTCAACAGCGTCTGCACCCACATCGCCGACATTGACTACGACACCATCATTGTCTACCCCGGCGTTTACGACGACATGGTGGAGCACAAGATGCAGGCCCGCCAGACTATTGAGAACGACAACAAGGACAAAGCCAAGAAGATTGCCCAGTTGCAGGAGTTCGTCTCGCGCTTCGCCGCCGGACAGCGCTCCAGTCAGGTGCAGTCGCGCCGCAAAGAGATGGTGCGCCTCGCCCCCACGGACATGAAAAAGTCCAATATTGCGCGTCCCTACGTTCGCTTTGAACAGCGCAAGCCTGCGGGTCGCGAGGTGGTGGTCACCAACGACCTATGCAAGCAGTTCGACGGCCCGCCTTTATTTAACAAGCTGAACTTAGAGATTATGCGCGGGGACAAAGTGGCGATTATCGGCGGCAACGGCGTGGGCAAGACCACTCTCCTGCGCACATTGATTGGCGAGCTTGCCCCCGATGCAGGCACCGTCAAATGGGGCGCAGGCATGACCTGGGGCTACTACGCGCAGGACTACCGCGCGCAAATCCCCACCGATGACACCACGGCCTTTGACTGGCTGATGCAGTTTGAGCAGGGCGAAGGCATTCAGTACGTGCGCGGCCTGATGGGGCAGATGCTCTTTAAGGGCGAGGAAGGCTTAAAGCAGACCAAAGCCTTGTCCGGAGGCGAAGCCGCACGCCTATTGATGGTGCGTTTGATGATGGAAAAGCACCCCGTGCTGATCTTTGACGAACCCACCAACCACCTGGACGTTGAGTCGGTCTCCGCCCTCGCCGAAGCCATCTCTGCGTTCCCAGGCACGGCTTTGGTCGTCTCCCATGACCGGGACTTGGTGTCGGAGATTGCCACGCGCGTCCTTTCCTTTACGCCCGACGGCCTGCTGGACTTCCTGGGCACCTATGACGAGTACCTGGAAGCGCACCCCTTGCCCGCCCACACCCCCAAGCCCAAGTATTAATCCGTTGAGCATTGCAGCAAGAAGGGGCTGGGGGATACACTCCCCTGGCCCCTTCGCTTGCCTCTGTCTTTGCTTCGGTATAACCCCATCCCCACTCAAGACGCATTCGTCTTTATCTTAATCAATGATGCTCAATCACTGCCGAGTTGGTGCAGCTTGACCTCAAGGTTGCCGTGGTTTTCACCGTCCCGGACAGCTTGCACGTAGTCACGGCTAAATATCTCTGGATGCTCAGCCATCGCTTTTGATAGCGTCTGTCCTGTCTGCAATTCCTGATTGATCTGTTCAATCACATGCCGGAAGTGCGGGTTTGGCTGTTGTTGGGCCAAAGAATTGAATGTACTCACGAGAGACTGCCCCGCATCAACCATGCTGGCGAACTTGCGTGTGAATGCCTTTACTTCGTCTGGTGAAACAGTCATTGTTGCCCCCTTGCCGCTTGTCTCTGGCTCTATGGTTATCTTCAAGTTCACAGTGCTCACTTCTCCCGTCGCCACTGTGACATTCTGCGAAACATACACCGAATTTGACTTGCTGGGTACGCCCACAGTATAGATGCGGTTGCGGCCAGGGGCGACCCGTAAGCGATAATGCCCAGTCTGGTCAGTGTTTACGGAAGTAACTGCCGCGCTTGACTTAGGCCGATGAGGGCCATAGCTCGCCACGCCTGCCCCCAATACCGGCAAGCCAAGGTTGCTGGTCACAATGCCCTCAACAATCGCGCCTTTGGTCAAGACTAAATCAGGCACATTGGTGTTCGTGTGCTGCCGCCCTGAGACGCCCTCGGCAGCGGCGGCTACCCAAAGGCCGGTGTTATCTATGACCATGACGTTGTAGGGAATATCTGCTCCGACCGGCAGTGTGTATGTGCCGTCCGCCTTACTCACAGCACTATTCCAGCTTTCCTCCTGCTCTTTTTTGGGTACCTGCATCGGGCTGCCGTTTGTTGCTCCTGTCTGCTGTCTGAGCGCATCTAATTGCTTCATCATTGCAACGTTCTGGATTTGGGCGGCAACTTGCACGCCTGCCGCGGGGCGACCATCTTCATATCGCACTTTGCCCACGAGAATGGCGTTACGGTAAGCGTCCGGTGGGCTGCCGGGCGACACGTCTGACCCTTCTGCGTCCACAGGCTTGTTCAAGTCTGCGGCTTGCCGGGCAGTGCTCGCTGCGTCGCCCCGGACTACTGTGTAAGTCGCCGTCCCTGCCAGTACCACAGCGGCGGCAACCGCGACCGTCTTCATCTGTGCGATTTTCATAGCCCGCAATACTCCTTCCGAGAGTTGATGGATGGATGAGCCGACAAGGCCCGTGTTGACATGCCCAGCCAATGCGCCGACGGTCATCTTTGCAATGGCAGGCGCGAGAGCAGTGGGCGCGGTGTTCACGGCATGCGTGGGCAGCAGCGCCGCCAGCATTGCGCCGGGAACAACGATGCCTTGCTTGCCGAGCAGACGCCGCAGTCGTTCTACGGCCCGCGCCACGCGCTTGCGGGCCGCCTCCTCGGACACGCCCAGCGCCGCGCCCGTCTCCGCAAAGCTTTGGTCGTCCCAGTAGCGCAGCAGGAGGGCCTCGCGGTCCATAGTGGGCAGCCGCGCCACGGCGTCGTTGAGGAAAGGCTCTAGGCTCTCCCACGCAGCATTATCCTGAGCGGTCTGGTCTGCGGTCATGCGCTGTGCTGCTTGTTGCTCATAATGTGTGCGGCGCATCTCCCGCGTTCGCGCATTCCGGGCGGCGAAGCGGGTGGTTTGGAAGAGCCAGCCAGGCAGGTATGTCCCAGCCCGAAGCGACGGCGCTTTGCGCGCCAAGATGAGGAAGACGGTCTGGGTCACGTCTTCCGCCAGGGCCGCGTCCCCCACCTCGCGCCGGGCGGTGGCATAGACCAGGTTCAGGTGGCGCCCAACAAGGGCGGCAAATGCTTCCTGTGAGTTTTGCTCAACATACCGGCGCAGAAGGGGCCAGTCTTGGGTGTGAGTAGGAGTTTGCATCTCACCTTGTTATCTACGCTCGTCGCCGAAACCGGACAGAGGGCGCAGGCGCGCTTCCAACTCAGGCGTAATCTCTAATGCGACTGTCATGCTGTCCTCCTGTTGATTGACATTCTCAGCCCTGCCCCAAATCACCCTGCCCTTGTCCGGCGAACCAGACATCCACGTTCTCAGGGCGCAGCAGCACTTCGCGGGGCTTGATGCCGTCCTGCGAGCCGACAATGCTAATCCACAACTCCCAACGCACTGCCGTCTGCAAGCCGATAAGCATAAAAGTGTTTGTCAAATGTAAATACTTGATCGGTAGAAAGAGCTTCTGCCGCCGCAATGAGTGAAGCATCCGCCATATCCATTGGCGTATCGCGATACGTCCGCATCAATTCACGCATGCGCCACCATTCTGCCTCCTCATGGGAATGGAGCTGAACAAGACCGATAGCGACAAATCTCCACAGCTCATCTTGTGCAGGGTAGCCGGCGGCTTGACGGAGCAGGTACATAGCCTCGGTGAAGCAGGGCCATGTGGTACGGAAAGGCGCTTTGGGCAAACGAGGCAAGAGGCCTTTAGCTCTTTCATAGTATGGGTCATTAGCGTTGATTAAAGCCACCAGCGGCCCGGTATCAGTGAGCGTAAAGTCCAAGACCCCTCGCCAGCTTCTCTTCCTGCTCATAGATGCCCTGTGTCTCGCTTGTCAATCAGCCCTTGTGTGAAACGCGCGCCGGTGTCCTGCGACAATGCCTCGCGCGAGCCGCGAACACGTCCAATGTGTTCGGCAAACAAGTCGTAGGCAGAGCCTTCCGCCTCTTCTTCACTTTCTTCTTGTGCTTCGCGGCCAGCTACCGCAAGCAGGTAAGCCGTGATGTCCTGCCCCTCGCTCTCGGCTTTGCGGCGCAGGCGCGCTTCCACTTCCGGCGTCAATTCCAATGTGACTGTCATGCTGTCCCTCCTGTTGATTGACATTCTCAGCCCTGCCCTAAGTCGCCCTGTCCCTGCCCGGCAAACCACGCATCCACGTTCTCCGGGCGCAGCAGCACCTCGCGGGGCTTGATGCCGTCCTGCGAGCCGACTATCCCCTGCGCTTCCATGAACTCCACCAGGCGCGCCGAGCGGGTGTAGCCGATCCGGGTCAAGGAATATCTTGCCAGCGCTTGGCGGTCACAAAGCGCGAGAGGTGCCCAATGTTTGTCGTTGCAACCACAACTTCTGCCGCCCCAAGCAGAAGTGTCTGCGCGGCAAGGATTACGTCTCCGTCCAGTTCCTTTGGGTCTGCCGTCGGCTGCCCTTGTTGCCGCGACTGTCCCCAGAGGGCGGCAGCGAGGCGCATGGCTGCTGTCGTGAGAGGCAGGTACTCCAACACCAAAGCCAGCCTGTCCAAGCGAGCAAGGCTTGCTGAAGCATTGAGCCGAACAAGTTCTCGGCGCACTTCGTAGTCTACAATCTCAGGCAAGACGACGCGCGCACCCTGCGTCAGCAAATCCTTCTGCCACTCTCGGCACGCATCCACCACGGGAATGCCTTTGCGCCGGGCAAGCAATCCGACAATGCCGCTGTCAAGAATGACCACGCCGCTCATGGATAGATCACCCTCTTGGATGAGCTATGAGCGGCGTTCATTCCCGTCTTGAACTCCTCCCACTCGGCCTGACGCCGCGCAATCTCTTCGGGATTATCTGTGGCATCTTCCCTGTCCCATTCATTGAGCATATCAATCGCCGCCTGGTTCTTTCGCCGCTGCTCTTCATTTTCGCCCCCGGTTTCCGTTTCGCGCTCCACCAGAGAGTGCAGGTAAGCCGTGATGTCCTGCCCCTCGCTCTCCGCTTTACGGCGCAGGCGCGCTTCGGTTTCCGGTTCCAGTTCCAATATAATTGTCATGCTGTCCTCCTGTTGACCTGCATTCTTTGCGATGCACAAAAGGCTGAGTGGGTGGCTAGGGCGACAGGGCAGGCGGGAGGCTTAGTTCGGACATGATTTCTTTCGCGAACTGCTCCGCCGCCGCCTTTACCTCAAAGCGGCCCAAGTACAAAACGCCAAACTGCTTTCCCCGAATGCCGACCGAGTACGTTTTACTGCCACTGCTGGAAACAGTGACGCTCACGTAAACGCCCTCCATATCTGCCAACGATCCTGATTGGGCGCAAGAAAGAAAAGGCCACCCTTTGACGCGGCAGTAGGTGTGATCTTGCAGGTTCAGCCGCAGTTCGCTAGGGCCGGACAGCCGCAGCAGCACTCCCACAAGCGCGAGGCACGGCAGCAAAGAGAGTGTGAACACTCCCCAGCCGCTCTGTGCAAATGCGAGAGGCGCGAGCAATGCTCCAACGCTCATAACCGCTGCCCCAATGCGTGGAACAAGGGGTTTGCGGAAAACCCTCTCATCCTGCGAAACCTTGCAAAGATAAACTCCGTTGCGCGTTCCGCATGCGCCAACAACTATCCCAAGCATGAACAGAACGCTGCTGGCGAGAGCAAACAAGAGCGGCGTTGACATTTCTCAGCCCTGCCCCAAGTCACCTTGTCCCTGCCCGGCAAACCAGACATCCACGTTCTCAGGGCGCAGCAGCACTTCGCGGGGCTTGATGCCGTCCTGGGAGCCGACGATGCCCTGCGCTTCCATGAACTCCACCAGGCGCGCCGAGCGGGTGTAGCCGATCTTGAACTTGCGCTGGATGCTGGACGTGGAACACTGCCCCTGCATCACCAGCCAGCGCACCGCAGGCTCAAATATCTCGTCGCTGCTGCCGTCATCGTCGCCGCCCGCATTGCCCATTGTGCCGTCGCCTGCCTCCGAGGGGATCATCGTATAGTGAACTTCTTCCTGCTCTTTGAGATAGTTGACCAGGCCTTCGGTCTCCCGCTCGCCGATATAGCAGCCCTGCACGCGGATAGGCTTGGCCGCGTCAATCGGCATAAACAGCATGTCGCCGCGCCCGATTAATCTATCCGCGCCGGGCATGTCAATAATGGTGCGGCTGTCCACCTGCGTGGCGACGGCGAAGGCAATGCGGCTGGAAATGTTGGCTTTGATGGTGCCCGTGATTACGTCAACACTGGGACGCTGCGTCGCAATCACCAGATGAATGCCGGTTGCACGGGCGAGCTGGGCCAGGCGGCAGATAGAGGTTTCTACTTCGGGGCCTTGCTGCATCATCAAATCCGCGAGTTCGTCCACGACCAGCACGATAAACGGCAGCCGATCATCCGGCGCGACCCGCGAGTTGTAGCCCTCAATGTTGCGCGTACCCAGCCGGGCAAAGGCGTCGTAGCGGTCTTCCATCTCCTTGAGGCACGAGCGGAAGATGCCTGCGGCCTGCTTGACATTCTTGACCACCGGGGCCAGCAGATGCGGAATACCGTCGTACAGAGACAGCTCCACGCGCTTGGGATCGATCATCACGAACTTGACTTCGCGCGGCGTGGCCCGGTACAAAATGCTGCTGATAATGGTATTGAGACAAACGCTTTTGCCTGAGTTGGTGCTGCCGCCAACCAGCAGATGCGGCATGCGGGTCAGGTCGGCGTATTTATATTCCCCCGACACGTCTTTGCCCAGAGCGAATGTCAGCTTGGATGGCGCGTTCATAAACTCGTTGGTTTCCAGGCATTCGCGCAGGGACACCATCTGCGTGACGTCGTTTGGCACCTCAATACCGATAGCGGCCTTGCCGGGAATGGGCGCTTCCACGCGCACGTCAATCGCGGCCAGCGACATCGCCAGGTTGTCGGCGAGCGCGACGATCTTCTTGACCAAGATGCCCGGCTCAAGCTGCACTTCATAGCGCGTGACGGTCGGCCCCATCGCGACCTGCGCGACATTGGCCCCAATCTTGAAGTCGTTGAGCGTCTGCATCAGCACGGCCTGCTTTTCACGCGCGGCGCTTTCGTGATGCACCGGGGGCGGCGGGCTTTCCTTGAGCAGCTCAAACGGCGGCAGGACATACTCATGCTTTGTGCCGTCATCGCCCAGCAGCGCGGGGATGACCAGCGGGCCGCTGGGCTTGGGCGGCGGAGTTTGTATGATGAGCGGCACGGTGGGCGCGTCGTGAGGGGGCAGGGGAGCCTCGGAAGCCCTCACCCTGGCGCTGCGCGCCTGTCCCGAAGTGCCCTCACCCGGCATAAGAATGCCACCCTCTCCCGCCCCTCCGGGCTTGCCAGTGCAAAGCGGGCGAGGGTTAGGACTTATACTTTCTGGCTCCCCAGAATTGGGGCGGGGGGGCCTCTCCTGGGGAGTGAGGGCCTCTTTCCGCGCTTCGTCCCCGCCCCAGGGCGGCGAAAGGCGTGGCGCGGGCCGGGCAGACGCGCGTGCGTCTGCTCGCTCTTTGGCGGCGGCGGCGTTCTGCCGGGCACTCTCCGATACGGCCTTTGCACCTTGCGAGACCGCCCGCGCCCCCTGCGTCACCGGCGCGGCGACACGTTTGCCCCCGGCGACCGCATGGTGGAACAAGTGCAGCAGACGCATGTCTGTGGCCCAAAGCACCGCTGCGACCCCAAGCGCGAGCAGGACAATCTGCCCGCCCACATCGCCCACGCAGGCGCGCAGGAGCGATGAAATCTGGCCGCCGACCCAGCCGCCATACCGCGCGTGCTCAAAGAACGGGTCTGCGTGCGGCGAATGCGCAAGCTGCGTCCACGCGATAGTCGTCAAGAACAGCAGGGCGGCTCCCCCCGCGAAGTTCGCGCGCGTGTGCTGCTCCCGGCCTGCGATCAGCATCACTCCCACGGCCCCGACCAGAAACGGCGCCACCCAGGCCCCGATACCGACAAACGCCCGCAGGCCGTGGGCAAGCGGGGTTCCCAAAAGCCCGGCATGACGCTCCAGCGCGAGGCTTGCGAGAAGCAGCAGGGCGAAGGCGACGATGCCGACGCCCCACAGATCGTGCGCAAATCGTTCGTTGGCGCGCGGGGGCTTGGGAGGACGGGCCGGGTGCGTGCCGCGCGGCGGGCGCGGCTGACGCGCTCCGGTCTTTGTGGGCGTGGTCTTGGGGGGCGTCTTAACCGCCATACAGATGTTCTCCTTGACGCTATTATAACAGAAAAGCGGGCGTTCTGGAACAAAGCGGCGTCGAGGCATGCAGTGCGGGGCCGCCGGGCAATACGCGTCACACGCCAAAACGCCCCGCCTCAATTGCTTGAAGCGGGGCAGTGTGTCTTGTGGATTGCTGCTGCGCGTTACTTGGGGCCGCTCGGCATGGGCTGGCTGCTGGACGAACCCGATGTTCCTGAAGCGCCTGATGCCCCGGGCGCTCCCGGTGCGCCGGACGGGCCAGGAGCGCCGGACGAGCCGGGGGCGCCTGACCTTCCCGAAGCGCCGGGGGCGCCGGGCGCACCCGATGGGCCAGGCGCTCCGGCGGGGCCGGGAGCGCTGCTCGGGGCGACGGGCGTCACGACCGTCGTGTTTTGCGGCGGGGGATTGTTGTCTGCGCATCCGGCAGCGGCGACCATGCCGGTACCGAGCGCGAGTGCTAGAGCGGCGAGGCGCGCACGGCTCATGGTCTTGTTCATCAAAATGCTCATATGATGTTCCTCCTGAAGGCGAGGCCGGACGATGCACGCTTCCGGTCGTTTCGTTGTGCATGTATGCCCGCTCTGCGGCATTGCTAAACACGAGCCTGCGTGGAGGGAAAATCTTTTCCCACCTAATCGCCCCCTCGCCTCACGGTGAGGACCGCTCTCCACAAGCCTGTTGCACACGCGTTCCTCCGGCTGACTCAGCGCGTACCAACGACGGAACGATTTGTTCCGTCGTTGGTATGCCTATGATACGCCTTGAATCAGCCGAAAGGAGGCCACGGCAGCATCGGTGCGTTGCGCTGCCGAAAAGAACAGTTTATGGAGGCCGAGAGCGAGCGCAGGCGGGTAGAATAGCGAGGTGATGCCAAACCTGCTGATTGCACTTGCCGCTATGATCTGGGGCGGAGATTTGCTGCTGAGGCCGCCTGCGCTGGCCTCGGGATGGTCGCCGGGGTCTTTGGTGCTTGCGGAACATGGGCTGCTGACGGCAGTGTTCGCGGGGCCGCTGTGGGCGGGGCGGGCATCGCTGCGGAGTTTGACGCGCGGGCAGTGGGCATTGCTGCTGTTTGTGTCTTGGGGCGGGTCGGCGCTGGCGACGTGGCTGTATACGCTGTCTTTCACGCTGGGGGCGCCGCTCACCAGCCTTCTGCTCCAAAAGACCCAGCCGGTCTTTGCATTAATTCTTGCGGGGTGGGCGCTCAAAGAACGCCGTGCGCCGGGGTTTTGGGTCTGGTGCGCATTGGCACTGGCCGGAGCGTATGGATTGGTCGGAGCGACGACGCTGCCTTCGTGGGGGGACGTGCGGTGGATGCAGGCAGGATGCGCGGTGGGCGCGGCGATGCTGTGGGGCGGAGCAACCGTGGCCGGGCGGGCGCTGACAGGGTCGTTATCGGCGGCGACACTGGCGGGGGCGCGGTTTGCGCTGGCGGTTCCCGCGCTGGCGCTGCTGGCCTTTGCGACGCGCGGGGGTGGGGGACACGGGGCAGGAAGCGCCGGCGGGCCGGGATCGTGGGGCCTGCTTCTGGCGATTGTGCTGCTGCCCGACCTTCTGGGCATGGCGCTGTACTACAAAGGACTGCGGGACACTCCGGCATCGGTGGCGACACTGGCGGAGATGTGCTACCCGCTGACCGCGCTGGTGATTGGCGTCAGCGTACAGCATGCGCGCCTGGGGGCGGGGCAATGGCTGGGGCTAGCCCTGCTGGTGGGCAGCGTGCTGCGGCTCGCCTCCAGGCCGGATGTGGCGGCGGGATTGCCGCAGGCGGATGGCTTGCCCGCAGCGGCGGCAGGGGAGGTTCGGGCAAAGGGCGCAGGGACGGGGCGCATGCCGGTATAATAGAGGCAGGAAGCGCCGCAGCACTTCAGGAGGATCACAGAGATGGCAGCGACAGAGTATAGTTTTGATATTGTTTCCAAAGCCGACCCGCAGGAGGTCAAAAACGCCATTCAGCAGGCGCAGCGCGAAATTGAAACCCGCTTTGACTTTCGGGGCAGCATGAGCGAGATTGAGCATGACGGCAAAAACACCGTCACCCTGCGCTCGGATCACGAGGCCCGCATGGATGCCCTCAAAGACGTGCTGCAGTCCAAGCTCATCAAGCGCGGCATAGATGTCAAGTTTCTGGACTACGGCAAACTGGAAGAAGCCACCAAAGGCACTGTCCGCCAGGTCGTGACAATCAAGTCCGGCCTGCCGACCGAGACCGCCAAGAAAGTGGTGAAGCTGATTAAAGACAAAGGCCTGAAAGCCAATGCTCAGATTCAGGACGAGCAGGTGCGCGTGTCCGGCAAAAGCAAAGACGACCTGCAGGCCGTCCAGTCCCTGCTCAAAGACGGCGACTTTGACGTTCCTTTACAGTATGTCAATTACCGTTAGCGCCTGCGCGTGTTGCGACTGAAAAAGGAGTTCCGTCCAGTGACTTTGCCGACCCACGCCGTGGCCCTGGTTGTGGTCATTCCCATTGGCCCCTCCGCCACAACCGAACATGTGCTGGACACCGTAGACAGCGTCCTGACCTACACCGCGCCCGACCGCAAGATTGTCCTGGCGGACGATTCCGGCAAAGGCACGGCCCGCGCGGTCGCCGGTCGTGTTTCCGGCATGGATGTTGTCCCTATGCCCCGCCGCCACGGGATGGGTGGCGGCCTGTATCTCACCCTGTGCCGGGCTTACGCCCACGCGCTCCGCTGCTGGCGCTTTGACGCCCTGCTGCGCCTGGACACTGACGCGCTGGTAATCGGCCCGTTTCCCGAACGCCTTCCCATTGAGATGTTTCGCAGCAATCCCCGCCTCGCGATGGGGGGCGAGATTTACGTGGACAACTGCTCGGTGCGTGCCCGCCTGGAAGAAGCCGCCGGTTCCGCACCTGCCCGCGCCCGGCTGAAGGGACTGCTGCAGCGCCCTTACAGCCTCTACCGGTGGCGTCATTTTTTTGTGGAGCGCACTCTGGGCCGTTTGTACAAACGCGCTCAGGCCAACAACTATTCCAGCATCGACTATATCTTCGGCGGCTGCAACGTTCTAAGCGAGCGCTACCTGCGCGCCCTGCAAGCGCAGGGCCTGCTGCCGCAGCCCCGCCTGGGCCGGCTGGATATGGAAGAAGACCACCTCTTCGGCCTGCTGGCTGCCGTTGTGGGCATGGAGATCGCCGACATGCACACCGGCTCGCTTCCCTTCGGCACCGCCTGGAAAGCCCTGCCCGCGTCCCCGCCCGACCTGCTGGCGCAGGGTAAGAAAGTTGTCCACTCCACCCGCCGCTGGCAGGACATGGACGAGGACGCCGTTCGCGCCTTTTTCCAAGCCCGCCGCCGCGAATATGCCCCCGCAGATGCCGTGCCGCAGTTGGGCAGGTGAGAGCCGCCTGTATGAATGAGATAAATTGATAAAAAGAAGGCCGGGCACACAGCAAACTGCGGCGGCAAAGAACGCGCCGAAGGTGCTGAACAGTTTTATCGCCTCTGCCCTGCCATCCGGCCTCCTTCGGGGCCGAGGCCAGCCTGCGGCCTCTGGGCTTTTGGGACAACCTGCAGCACAATAAACAAAACACAAAAAAAGCCGGATGCATGAAGCATCCGGCTTTTGCTGTCCAATCGCTACTCTCCCAGATAGGTTGCCAGAAAGCGGGTGTTGATGTCGCCTTTCCGAAAGAACGCGTTGGCGAATATCTTTTTGTGGTACTCCAGATCGGTCTTGATGCCCACAATTTCCGTCTCGTGCAGGGCGCGCTGCATGCGGGAGATGGCCTCGCCGCGCGTCTCGGCCCAGACAATAATCTTCGCCAGCATGGAGTCGTAGTACGGCGGCACGTCATAGCCGCAAAAGACGTGCGTATCCACGCGCACGCCCAGGCCTCCCGGCAGGCGCAGGGACGAGATGTGGCCCGCCGAGGGCGCAAACTCCCGGTCGGGGTCGCGGGCGGTCAGGCGGACTTCAATAGAGTGGCCTTTCCATTCAATGTTGCGCTGATGGAACGGCAGCTTTTCGCCCGCTGCAATCTTGATCTGCCACTTGACCAAGTCCAGGCCGGTCACCATTTCGGTGACGGGGTGCTCAATTTGCAGGCGCGTGTTCATCTCCATAAAGTAGAACGTGCCATCGGGGGCCAAGATGAACTCCACCGTGCCGGCATTGGTGTACCCGGCGGCTTTGGCGGCTTTGACGGCGGCATCGCAAATGCGTTTGCGCACGCCTTCATTGAGGTGCGGTGCGGGGGCTTCTTCCACCATCTTTTGGTAGCGCTGGGTCTGGACGGAGCAGTCGCGTTCGCCCAGGTGCAGCACAGTGCCGTGTTCATCGGCGAGTATCTGCACTTCAATATGGCGAAATGTGTCTACAAACTTTTCAATATAGACATCGGCATTGCCGAACGACGACTCGGCTTCGGTCTGCGCCATCTTAAGTATCTTGGGGAAGTCTTCTTCGTTCTGCACCACCCGAATGCCGCGTCCGCCGCCGCCCCCCGCCGCTTTAATCATCACCGGGAAGCCAATTTTGCTGGCGATCTTGGAGGCTTCCAGCGGGTCGCGCAGGGCCGTGTTCGTGCCGGGGACAATGGGAACGCCCGCCGCTTCCATGGTGGCGCGGGCGGCAATTTTATCGCCCATCATTTCAATGGCTTTAACCGGCGGCCCGATATACTTCAGGCCGATGGCATCGCACATCTCAGCAAAGCTCGCCACTTCGGCCAAAAACCCGATGCCGGGATGCACGGCATCGCACCCGGTAATCACCGCCGCGCTGAGAATATTGGGGGCATTGAGGTACGAGCCTTTGCGCTCCGGCGGCCCGATGCAGACCGCCTCATCGGCGAGACGCACATGCAGGGCATCGGCATCGGCCTGCGAGTACACGGCCACGGTGGGGATTTTCATCTCGTGCGCGGCGCGGATAATGCGCACGGCAATATCGCCGCGATTGGCAATCAGTATCTTTTTGAACATCTGTAAAGTAACCTGCACCGTCACTGCCGCTTATTGCGCATGGGAGGCGCAGGAACAGCGGCAGGCGGCTTGAACCAATGGGGCTTGAAAGTGCGTGTCAGGGACGTGTGGATGAACGCATTATACCTGAACAATGCAGAGTTCCCGGCTGAAGCAGCAGAGCCTTTCGTGCCATCAAATCAATACCACAATATGGTATTATAAAAATGGAATGATCAACCTATGATTGTCGGCTTTGGGTCTGAAGAAACACGACGCGTCTTTCGCGGGCAGGCATCTCGCCATCTGCCGCCTGACATTCAAAACGTGGCCCGCCGCAAACTGCGCGTGCTGGATGCCGCCGTGCGACTGTCCGACCTGCGTTCTCCGCCCGGCAACCGTCTGGAAGCATTGAAGGGCAGCAGAGCGGGGCAGCACTCCATTCGCATCAACGATCAGTGGCGCATCTGCTTTGTGTGGCGGGAAGCAGCCGAGAAGGACGACGTGGGCGGCAGTGCCGATGCCGTGGAGATCGTGGATTATCACTGAGGCAAGGAGAGCAGCAGCCATGCAAACATTGACGACAACAGAGGCCGCAGCACAAAATACGGTGACATGGGCAGAGGATGATCGCCTGCCCAACGTCCACCCTGGCGAGGTGCTGGGCGCGGACTTCATGGAGCCGCTGGGCCTGACGGCCTACCGTGTGGCAAAAGACATTGGGGTGCGTTCCACGCGTATCGGCGACCTGCTCCTGCGCCGCCGGAGCGTGACGGCAGACACGGCTCTGCGCCTGGCCCGCTACTTCGGCACGACGCCGCAGTTCTGGCTGAACTTGCAGGCCGCGTATGATTTGGAGGAAGCCGAGCGGCAAAACGCGGGAGCCTACCAGAGCATCGGAGCGGTGATAGTTCGGGAGGCGACATAAACAACGCTCACGCGCATGAGGCACTGCCTCATGCACGTGCTGCCAATTGGCGCAGGAATACAAGTTTGTATCCCGGTTGCGTGCATCCGGCGAAAGAGGGGAGCAAAAACAAAGGCCCCGAGCCGCTCAGGGCCTTGCGCGCTTTGACAAGGGAAGTTTACTCGCCGGTGGATGTGCTGCCGCCGCCGCCCGTGGGGATTTTGATGCCGCCCGGCCCGACGGTCGTATTGGCGGGCGCAGATGGAGCGGGGGCAGGCGGCTGACCCGGAGCCAGCGTCACCGGAGCGGCGTAAGCGGGCGCGGCCCCATGCCCGACTTCGGTGACATGGCCGTTGGTCATGACAAAGGCGCAGCCGGGCGCATGCACAATATCATTGGTCACGCCATACTTTTGCAGGTCATCTAAAGAAGGCGGCGCGGCGCCGTCATGGTCGGAGCGGTACATGGACACGGCCTGATTGATTTGCGAAGTATAAACGTCGCACGCCGCGCCCTGTCCGGCCTGGATCGCTGAGCGCTGCTCCCCGGTGCGGGTCGCGGGCTTGAGCATTTTGGGAATGTAAATCGCCGCCAGGGCAATGAGAATGGCAATGGCGACCAGCGAACCGACAATGGTCCACTGCCCCTGCTGATGCTTGTTGGGATGTTTGGTCATAGCATTCCTCGCGGCGTCTCTGCGTAAGTTATGGGTAAGTTATGGCGTCAAACGAAACAAAGGCTGGCCGTATTCCACCGCGCCGGCGTCTTCCACCAGCACTTCCACGATCTGTCCGGCCTGCTCGGCGAGGACATCGTTCATCAGCTTCATGCTCTCAATATGCCCGACGACCTGCCCGACGGCGATAGTTGTGCCATAGCGCAGCGGCGCGGGCAGATGGTGAAATAATCCCACCATCGGCGCGGCCAAAACAAGTGGCTCAGGGTCAAGCGCCATCCTGTTTACGGCGTCGCTTGCGGGAGAGGTGTTTGTCTCCCCCAGCGTTGCCAGAGGCGCTTCCAGGGGAGCCTGCGCTTGTGCAAAGACAGGCGCTCCCCGACGCACGCAGACACGCTCCCCGCCCTGCTCCAGCGTAATCTCCGACACCGGATATTCATTCAGCAGGCCAACCACCCGCTCTACTGTTTCAATGGTCATAGGTCACACTTTTAGCTTAAAACACAGGAATTCAATAAACTTGAGGATTTGGGTCAGGCCAATCATGCAGAGCACGCCAATCAGAATATATTCAATGGGTGCGGACGTATTGCCATGCATATACGGAAGGCTGGTCGGTGGCTCGCCAAACGAGAACCGCTTCATGACCGCTTCCATGACACCCATCATCTGCGCGGAGACGGCCCCGAGTGAACCCCAGGCAAAGTAAACCCCGACAGGCAGCAGAACAAGCGTCGCCGTCACCAGGGCTTTGTATTTCTGGCGCTGATGCTCGTTGTAGATCACGCATTTGCGGCACCGATCGCGCTTTTCCGCCTGGCTCAGACCCCCACGCGCCTGCCCAAAGTTGAAGGCGGCATCCGCGCGGGCGGCCTTTTGCTTCCAGTCGTCGGTGATGACCGCCTGCAGGATAATGCGCTCCTCGCACATGCACCCTTCTTTGTGCCACCAGCACGGCCCGCGCTTTTTCAGAAAGACCGGGCATTTTTCGCGCACATGCTCGCGGCAGTAGGGCAGCTGCCAGCAGCTTCCCAAAAACTGCTGCTTGACGGCTTTTTGCTTGGGCACGGCTGCCCCGTACTTCATGTTGACCCGCTGAATGGCCTGCGCCTCCGACATCGCCCGGAAGCGGCGCACTAGGTCCGCGCCCGTCCAAAAGATGCCCGGCAGGAAGAACAGCCAGGACAGCAATTGAAAGTCCGACATCAGCAGGTTGACTGCATGGCTTGGCTTCAGCGTGCGCCAGTTGTACACAAACAGCGTCAGCGACGGCAGGCCCGCATAAAACACCAGCCCAATACCCAGCAGCACATAGCCCAGCTTTTCATCCCGCAGGGCGATCAGGAGAAGGCAGACCACGGACACAAAGGTCGTGACTTGCAGCATCTGAAAGACCAGGGCAATGTTCGCCATTTGGCGCGACACATCGGCAGGCGCAAGATGGTGCAGGGCGTCCTTGCTCCACGCCCCGGAATACATTCCGGCCAGCAGAAACAACAGCAGGATGAGGGAGATAACAAACGCGCCCCACAGCACAGGGCGCGCATATTCGTCAATTGCCAGGCCCGTGCCGCGTCCAGGTTTCTTCTTGCCGTAGGAGGGGTTCGGGCGCGGCGCAGGCACCGGCCCGCGCGGCGGCACCTGAGATAAGTCAATCGGCGTTTGCATAATGTTGATTATCCCGGAATAAAGAAGGGGGAACAACAAACCCCGCCTGAGAAAAGTCGGGCGCTTTCCAGCAAAGCATCGCAGGCTGCCGATGGTTTTATAATCTTTGCGGGATCAGCCGGTCACGCGCCCTAAATACTGGTCGCTGCGCGTGTCAATCTTGATTTTATCGCCTACTTTAATAAAGAACGGCACGCTGACAGTGGCGCCTGTTTCCACGACTGCGGGCTTGCCGCCCCCCGATGCCGTGTCGCCTTTTTCGCTGCCTGCAGTTTCAGTGACTTCCAATTCCACGAAGCTGGGCACTTCAACGCCGATAATGGCGTCTTTGTGCGTCATGACGCTCAGTTCCATGTTCTCCTTCAGATACTTGATGCCGTTGCCGATCTGCTCTTTGCTCAGCCCGGTTTGCTCAAATGTCTCCGGGTCCATGGCGTAGTATTCCGCGCCATCATTGTACAGGTATTGCATGGGGCGGCGCTCCAAAAACGCCTGCTCCATGCGCTCCCCCCCGCGCCATGTTTTATCAATGGTGCGGCCTGTCTTCAGGTTCTTGAGCGTGGAGCGCACAAATGCCCCGCCCTTGCCGGGCTTGACATGCTGAAAGTCGGTGATTGTGTAAATGTCCCCATCCATGACGATGGAGATGCCGTTGCGGAAGTCGCTCGTGTCCATGGTTCAACCCTCATCGGCCTTCAATCGCCGGTGCAATGTGTTTATTATACCATGCCCTTTTGCTGTGCGCAATTGTTTTGCTCGCTCGCACGGCAGGAACAAACAAGCCGGGGGGCGAACCTGAACGCGCCGTGCCCAGCCGTTTTGATCTCTTCAAGCAAGGAACATCATCATGCCATTCCAACTGTCCCCGCGCCTGGGCGTCTCCACCTGGAGCCTGCATCACCGCCTGACCGACCAAAATGTTCCCCTGCTGGACCTGCCCGCCGAAGTCGCCGCGCATGGCCTCAGCAAACTGGAAATCTGCCACTTCCACCTGCCATCCACCGATGACTCTTATCTGGACGCGCTGCGCCGCGCACTGGATGCGTCCGGCGTGGAGCTTTGGGCGCTGCTGATTGATACAGGGGACTTGACGGCGGCTGATCCACAGACGCGCGCGGCGGAAGAAGTGTTCATTGCCGGCTGGCTGGACATTGCCGCGCAGCTTGGGGCGACGCGCGCCCGCGTGATCGCCGGGAATGCGCCGCCGGGGCCGGATGGGGCCGCTCTGCCTGTCAGCGCTGCCGCATTGGGACGCCTGGCTCAGCAGGCGGAGGCGGGTGGGGTGCGCCTGGTTACTGAAAACTGGCACGCCCTGCTCAATCGTCCCGAAGAGGTCTGGGCGCTGCTGGACATGATGCACGGCCGGGTCGGCCTGAAGCTGGACTTCGGCAACTGGCAGGGGGCGCGCAAATACAAAGACCTGGCACGCATCGCGCCGCTGGCTGAATGCACCCATGCCAAAGCGTCTTTCCCTCGCCCCGGCCAGGTGGATCGGGAGGACTTTACGCGCTGCCTGGACATTTGCCGCGACGCCGGGTTCATCGGCCCTCATATTCTGATCTACGACAGCGGCGGCGATGAGTGGGCGTGCCTGGATCAAATGCGCGAGATTGTGCTGCCTTACCTGAGTTCCTGAGCGTATCGCCCCCTAGTCTCCAATTCTGGGAGCCGTCCTTCCCAGCGGCGGCTGGGAAGTGAGGGCTTCTTGGCCGGGGGATGCCGCTCCTACTCCGGCTCTGCCGTTCTCCTACTCCGGCTCTGCCGTTCCCAGCGGCACGATCTTGGATACGCCGCCGCTGTCCCGCGAAATCTGCTGCAAAAGGCGGGTGGCTTCAAACGATACGTCCTTGCCAAACGGGTTCTTTCCCACCAGGCCAATAGTGTAAATGCGCGCATGATTCGTGTTGACTTCCCGCATGCGGCGCGTAAAAGTCACAAAGTATCTATCTTCGTCTTCGGGCATAATTGCATCGCTGCCGTCTTCTGTTGGGTCGCCGTCGGTAATGAGCACCACCACATTGACGCCCGGCAGGGCGAGGGCGGTGCGCATTGCGCTGTCCAGGTTGGTGCCGCCCCCAATTTGCAGCGTGGACAGAAAGTATGAGGCCCGCGACACCATCTCCGGCGTGGCCGGGTCGAGCTGATTGTCAAACACATGGCTGTGGTCGCTGAACGTGACGATGTCAAACGACTCGCCCGGCACCAGGCCCGCCATCGCGCTGCGGAGTTCCTCCCGCGCCCGGTCGATGCGGCTGCTCATGCTCCCCGAAATGTCCAGCACATAGACAATATGGCGCAGCCCTTCGCCGCCGCCCGCGCCGCCCGCGCCAAGTCCAAACGGCCCGCCTCCGCCGCCGCTGCCCGCCCCCGAAGACCCGCCCTGGCCCCGGCCTGCGGCATCGCCCCGGCCTGTGCCCTGCCCGGCGGCTCCCCCCGACGGAGCCGCCGTCGGGGCAGGCGGCGCATGGCTCGTGACCGGAGTCAGCGAAACCGGGGCCGCAGCAATCCGAGGCTTCAGCAGGGGAATGCGGGCGGCGCGCGCGTGCGTCAATCTGGGCACGGCGGCGGGCGCGACTGCGGCGGGCGTCGTCACGGCGGGCGGCGCTTTCGCTTGCCGACCGGCTTGCCTGCCGCGCCCTGCCGGGGCGGGACGCGCGGCTTCCGTGGGATGGGGATGCGCCGACGGCGCTTCCGTGGTCGCCCGATGCATCAAGCGCGGGCGCTCCACGGCGGCCTTGTGCGGGACACGGAGAGGCCGATGCGGAGCAGGCTTGGGACGCGGCGGCACGCGCGGCGGCGAGACAACAGGCTTGGGCGGACGCGGCGGCGTGGGCAGCACCGCCACCCGCATCACGCGCGGAGCAGGGACGGCGGGCAGGGGCCGCGACTCGCTCCACAATCGCCCGAGCAGCATGGCGGCCAGCAGATTGACGACGACCGATACCAAAACACACGCCCACAGCCGGGGCACGCGAGGCCGCCCTGCCCGTGGCTGAAGGCTGGGCACAACAGTCGTGCGGCTAATATCAACATGTGCTGTTTTCCCGGCCATACGTCGTTACAGACGCACGGGGCGGGCAGGAAGTTCCGAAGCCCTGCAAAGGGCATTGGTTTTGCTGCATAATTTGAGGACGTAGTTCAGTCGCGGAATGATGCAGCAAAGCCAGTGCCCACTCAAACCGAAATGTGCTCTTAGTCCTTGCGCCGCTTCAAAACATTGGGCGTGCTGTCTTCGCCGATGGTCAACGTCAATGTGTCGCCGTTCAAATGAAACCTGCCGGACTGAGTCACGGCGGCACGGCCCGGGATCGCCTGCACCTTGCCGTCCACCGTGTAGCTGTTAAATTTTTCGGTCAGCGTGTCGCCGCGCACTGTGTAAGTGCCACTCGCCCCGGTACCCGCCCCCGCCGTGGTCGTGAACGTGCCGTCATCGCGCAGGGTGATGGACGACGACACGCTGCCCTCTCCCCCCGGCAGCACATGCGGGCCGACCCAGGTGCCCGCGAGGCCCGGCTTGTGCGCGCAGCCCCCCGCAAAGACAATCAAAGCCAGCAATGCCGAAACTAAAACCGTGTGTGTCAAACGCATGGCGGCCCTTTCCGCATCGGGGGCCGTGTTTCCTGCCCCGCCTGCTTGCAGCGGGATTGTTGACGCCTTGCCACGGCGGATTAAGCGCTTACCAACGACGGAAGAAACTGTTCCGTCGTTGGTAAGCGCTTACCACGCCATAGCAACGCGCAAACAACGCGGTCGCGGCAACGGCAAAGACCCGTAGTTTTCCCATGACGCCGCAGAGGCGCGGGTGCCGATAGCAAAGGAGAAAGTGGGGAATGAACGCGTGCTGCAAAAAGCCTTGGCCGCCGTTTTCGTGCTGGCGGCTCTGCTGAACTTGTGGGCCAGCCTGGGGCCGGACGGCGCTGCGTTTGCCTGCGCGCTGCCGATCCGGGCAAAGTCTGCTATAATCAGCAAGACAGAATGCTTTTTCGCTGGTAAAGGAACCCGCTATGAACATCACAACTGCGCGGCTCGCCGCCGCTCTGCTCGCCGCCGCCACGCTGGCCGGGGCCGCGCACGCCGCCACGCCCGCCAAAATGGCGAAACCCGGCAAAATGGTCACGCTGTACCAAGCCGCCAAGTGCCACATGTATTTCACCGCCGCGCAGGCCAAGACGTACCACTACGCCTGCCCGGACAGCAAAGGTAAAATGACCAAAGTGATGGTCTCGCCCGCTGTTGCCAAAACCGAAATCGCCAAGACCACTGCCGCCCTCGCGCCCGCCAAAAAAGCCATGTAGCGCGTCGGCCACCGACGACAAAAAAAGGGCGCGGGACATCAGTCCCGCGCCCTTTTGCTTTGCGTTGTTTGTTAATCTTCGTTGGAAATGGCATCCAAACCGACCGCCTGCCGGTGCGTGCGCAGCACGTCTTTGGGCACCTGCCCCAGAAAGAAGTTGATGGCGAGCAGGGCAATGCCGATGTCGTCCAGCGCGCCGATAAAGGGGATATACTGCGGCACGTTCAGCGGACTGACCGCAAACACCGCCGCGCCGACCAGGGCCGCTTTTGCCAGGGCCGGAACGCGCGCATCCCGCAGCAGGCGCTGAAACAGGGCGACCTGTTTGGGGCCTTGCTTCAGCAAAGCCTGCCAGCCGCCCGCGCGCCGCGTCATGGAAAGCATACGCCAGAGTTGTTTTATAAGCTTCATTGTCGGTTCCTTAAAAGCAAGAGGGTGGAAGTGTCGTTTGTTATTGTTATAACCCCACGCCGCCGTGTTTTGTTCCGCCCCGTCGGGCCTTTTTAATTTCGGCGCACAAAGTCAGCGTCCCGCCAGCGTGTTCAGTGGCGCCAGTGTCGCATATAAACTTTCCCAAACCAGGGCGAGCGCAAACACCGCTCCAAACAGCATTCGGTACACGCCTCCTCCGCGCAGGGCAAGCACGGGCCAGAACCAGGAAATATACCACGGAAACGCAAAGCCGAGACCGCTCAGCATGAACACGCCGCTGAAGGCAGTCCAGGCGAGCAGCCACGGCGTCCGCGCTCCCGTGTGTGTCCACTGCCATGCCGACAGAGCCGCATAAGCAAGGGCCGCCCAAAGCAGAGTGCCATGCCCGGTCTGCGCGCGCCGGTGCAGGGCATCCCACGCCGCCCCGCCGTGCCAAAAGCACGCATAGCCCACCACGAGTGGCAGCAGCATTCCCCCGGCCAATTGGACTATTGCCGTGCGCCGCGCGCGCACGTCGGGCAAAGTGCGCGTTAAATCCAATACCAGCCAGGGCAGCAAAACCAGCGGCAGCAGCTTGATGCCCACGGCCATTCCCAGCCACAGCCCCGCCCCCGCGTGCCTGTGCTCTAGAAAGAAGGCGAATGCCGTGAATAAACACGCCATCATCAGCAGGTCATTGTGCCCGCTGCCCGTCCCTTCCAGCAGCAGCAAAGGGCAAAGGCCCACCAGCAGGGCCGCAAGCCGCCCCCGCCCCGGCTGCAAATGCTCCGCGATCTGCGCCGCGCTCCAGGCCAGCAGGCACAGGGCGGCGGCTTCGGCCAATTTCAGGCACAGCACTTCCCCCCACAGCCATCCATGCGGCAGGGCGGCAACAAGCGCCACGCTCAGCCCCGTCCAGATTGGCCCGTACACCGTTGGAACGTCCCATGACAAAAAGAACTGCGCGGGGTCGCCGGCCCCATGCAAAAACGAATAGGGCAGGGCGACATACGGGTTCTGTCCGTAGAGCACCGCCAGTCGCCCCGACGCGGCATACGCATAAACATCGGTGGCAAGCAACGGCGGCGAAAACACGGCCAGGGCAAACCCAAACCCCGCCGTCATCGCCAAAATCGTTCGGAGAGAGAGCACCGCGCGCCGTCCGCCATATGCAAGCATCCCATACCCCAGCCACAGCAGCGCGAGGGCAGCGCGGAACTGCGCATCCCACCGCGCAGGGGACAAGGGCGGCGGCAGGGATAAGCGCAGATGCTGCGCCCAATGCGGCGCGGCCATTGGGTTGATTCCCCACCACACGGCCTGAAAGCCGGGCGGCAGGGCATACTCCGTCCGCGTCAGCCAGAGCAGGGCCGCCGCCATCAAAGCAATCCCCGCGCCGAGCAAACGCCGCGCGAACACAGCGTCTGCGCAAAGGGCCGTGGAGATAATTTCTTTTGGCGAGGGCGCGAGCAGGGGCGGGGACACAGTCGGCATGCAGAATACTCCTGGTAAAAGTATCGGCATGTCGGGGATGCAAAAAGAGGGGAATAAGGATATTGATCAGTTTATCCCGCCTGCGCTCTTCCCCTATGAGAGAAAGAACGCAGGCGGGAGATGCTACGCATCTAAAGTGCCGGGCGTTAGGCCTTTGGGCAGCGCGGCGGGACGCTCCACGGTGCTCTGCATCACGTGGTGCGCGCCATTGTCGGACGCCTCATGGAAGCCGTGCATGGCATCCAGCACATGAAACGCCAGGTTGCCCGACGCCCGGTGCGGACGACCCGACTGCACGGCATAGGCCATGTCAGCCACCCCGATGCCCCGGCTGTTGCCCGCATACGGGCGCGTGAGGGCGACGTCTTCCCACTCCGCCCCGCCCCGCTTTTTAATGCGCACGGGTCCGCCGAAGCTGTTCGGGTCGGGCACGGACAATGTCCCTTCCGCCCCATAGATTTCAATGTTGGGCAGAGCATGCGCGGCGACATCAAACGACGTGACCAGCGTGCCGATGGCTCCCTGCGCGAAGTCCATAATCCCGGCGATATGGGTCGGTACGTCCACGACGATCTCTGTCCCATGCTTGGCCTGGCTGGTGATGGTGCGGGTCGGGAACGAGACGCGTGTCGCGCCGGTGACCCGGCGAATGGGGCCAAGCAGGGACACTAAAGCGGTCAGATAGTATGGCCCCATGTCAAACATCGGGCCGCCCCCGGCTTTATAGTAGAACTCAGGGTCGGGATGCCAGCTTTCATGGCCTCGGCCCAGCATGAATGCCGTCAGGCCGATAGGCTCGCCAATCGCGCCCTCATCGATCAACTCGCGGCAGGTCTGCATGCCTGCGCCCATGAATGTGTCGGGTGCGCCGCCGAGCCGCAGGTTTTTGGCGGCAGCCAGTGTCACCAGCTCCTGCCCTTCGGCGCGGGTGATTGAGAGGGGCTTTTCCACATACACATGCTTTCCGGCTTCCAGGGCCGCTTTGCAGACGCTGTAGTGGGCGTTGGGAATTGTCAGGTTGACGACGATGTCGATGGCGGGGTCGGCCAGCAAATCGTCCGGCGAACAGGCTTTGGGCACGCCATGTTCGGCGGCTTTCGCCTGGGCGCGCGCAAGGTCCAAGTCAGCGCAGGCGGCGATTTCCAATATATCAAATGTCTTGCCGCCCTGGAAATAAATCGCGCTGATGTTGCCGCAGCCAATAATGCCAATTTTTGTGGTGTTCATAGAATAAAGAGTTGTCTCTCTGAAAGCGAATGGACCGCGCTAGGCAAACATCAGATATGGCTGCTCTAGTATCTCTTTGAGCCGGGCCAGAAATGCGGCGGCGGGCGCGCCATCCGTGATGCGGTGGTCGAAGGATAGGCACAGGTTCATAATCGGGCGCACTTCGGCGATCCCGCCGACCGGCACAACCGTGTCGGTAATGGTGCAGACCCCCAAGATCGCGCACTGCGGGGGATTGATGATAGGGTTGAACTGGGTGATCCCGTAGGTGCCTAGATTGGTGATGGAGAATGTACCGCCTGTCACTTCGTCTGTGCCCAGCGTGCCTGCTTTTGCCTTAGCAACTAAGACCTTGAGGCTTTTGCTGAACTCGCCGAGCGACTTGGCCTGCGCGTCTTTGACCACGGGTACAATCAGCCCTTCGGTGCCGAGCGAAACGGCGATCCCGAGATGCACCGGGGTGTGCAAAGTGATCTCTGTTCCCGCGAGTGTGCTGTTGAGCAGTGGATGGTCGGCCAGAGCGCGCACGGTGGCCGTGGCAACTATGTCCGTAAAGGAGACGCGCACGCCCAGGGTTTTCTCTATGGCGGGCAGGACTTGGGCGCGGAAGCGCGTGGCTTCGGTCATGTCCACGCCCAGGGTCAGGGTGACATGGGGGGCGGTGGACGCGCTGCGGGCGACCGCATCAGCGATCATCTTGCGCATGCCCGTGAGCTTGATAATGGTGCCGGGCTGCGCCGTTGCGGGCGCGCCGGGGGCAGGGGCTGGCGCGGCAGCCATCGGCGCGGCGGGGGCGGGTTCCAGCAGACGACGTACATCGTCCTGGGTGACTTTGCCGCCATGCCCCGTGCCGGCAATCGACTCTACGGGAACCCCGTGCTCACCGGCAACGCGCTGGGCGAGGGGCGAGACGCGCTGTCCCCGCTTTGCCGCTTGCTGCTCTTCATAAAAGGCGACGACGTCGGCTTCCACCACGCGGCCTTCCACGCCGGTGCCGCGTCCGCTCAGCAGGCCGATCTCCACGCCGTATTCGTCGGCATAGCGGCGCGCGCGCGGGCTGGCAAAGACGTGCCCATTGGCTTGGGTGGGGTCAGATCGCCCCCCGGCCCCCAATTCTGGGGGGGTAAGACTTATTCTTTCCGGCTCCCCCTCGCCCGTCTGCGGGAGAGGCGGCTGGGGAGTGAGGGCTTCTTCTGCACCCGCCCCGCCCAGCAGGGCGGAGATGTCTTCGTTCGGCTCGCCCAAAATCGCCACGGGGTCGCCGACCGGCACAAACGTGTCCACTTCGGCTAAAATCTTGCGCAGCGTGCCTGCGACGGGCGACTCCACCTCGATATTCACTTTGTCGGTCATGACTTCGTACAGGGTTTCGCCCTTTTGGACGGTGTCGCCCTCGGCCTTGAACCACCGCGTGATGGTTCCTTCTTCCATGCTTTGCCCGAGGGCGGGCAGTTCCAGTTTCTGTGCCATCCGAAGCCTCCGTTGGGTGTGGGGAATAATATAAACTACGCTTAAAAGCTAATCGCGGCCAAATGCCTCGCGGCGGGCATCGCGGTCACGGTCGCGCTCGGCGATGGACTCGCGCTTGTCCCAGAGCTTTTTGCCTCTGCCGATGCCGATCTCCAGCTTTGCGAAGCCGTGCTCAAAAAAGAGCTTTGTGGGCACAATCGTCAGGCCGCGCTCGTTGACACGGGTGGTGATCTTGGTAATCTGCCACTTGTGCAGCAACAGCTTGCGGCCTCGGCGCGGCTCCACGTTGTACCGATTGCCCTGCTCGTAGGGCGCGATATAAAAGTTGTAGACCCAGATTTCACCATTCTGCACGCGGCAAAACGAATCCTGCAAGTTGGCGAGACCCAGGCGCACAGATTTAATTTCCGTGCCGGTCAGCACAATTCCTGCCGGGTACGTCTCGTCAATCTCGTATTCATGCCGCGCTTTGCGATTGGAAATGGTGATGGGGCGTTTGGGCGCATCCTGCGCCTTGCCCTTTGCCGGTGTCGCCATGTCCGGCATTATACCCTGCCCGCGTCGTTTGGCGCATGCGGGGCCGCGATTGACGAACCGGGTACACTGGGGACAAGAGCATGGCTCCTCCTTTGCCGCCCCGAAGCGGCATCGCGGCCTGGGGAAACGCTTTTTCGGCTAGCAGAACGGGAAAACCCATGACCCAGGATGACAGCGACAAGGCGGCGCAAACAGAACACTCTGCGGGGAACACCGACCTCGGCTCGTCTTTGGGCAAAGGCAGCACTGTTTCGCCGCGCGTTATCGGTATATTGGAAAAATTGGACGACGCGGTTCACGTCGTGGTCGCCGGCCTGCTGGTCGTGATCGCTGCGTTTGTGCTGGCGTATGCTTGTCTTGCGTTCGGGCGGCACATCGCTGCCGCCTTGTCTGGGCCGCGTGCCGCTTCCAGCAGCACGCACGCGCCGGGGGAGGGGGCCGCCGATCCTTTTTTGTCGTACAGCGTGGAGTTTCTCAGCAGCACGCTGTTTGTGGTGATTGTTTTGGAGATTTTGCGCACCCTGCTGACTTATCTGCAAAGCCGCCGCATACGCGACATCGCCGAAGATTTTTTGGTCGTCGGCATATTGACAATTGTGCGTAAAATCCTCTTGGTCGGGGCCAATTCCTCGCTCTCCGAAGAGACCGGGGCGGCGTTCGTGCAGGAAGCCTGGGGGACATTTATCAGTATCGGCGGTGTTTTGCTTCTGATTGCGGGCCTGGCGGCCCTGCGCCGCGTCTACCCGGACAACACGGGCAGACTGTGAGCGGTGCGCTGCGCGAAGTTTCTGCCGGGTGCCCTAGACGCCTAGCCGCCGGGCCAGGGACGGCGTTGTACCCTCGTTCCCCATGCTTTCCCACGGCATACCAACGACGGAACAAATCGTTCCGTCGTTGGTAGGCGCTCACAACGCCTATAAAACCCCAAAACAAAGCCGTTCAAGCGCTCTCTCTTGCCCTGTGGAAAAACGGGCAAAAGCCGAAAATAGGAAAACAAGTGTATAATAGCGAAAATACCCCCAGGGAGAGCAATCTGCGGTGAGCATTTACGTCGTCACAGGTGGGGCCGGATTTATCGGCTCACATCTGACCACTCGCCTGGGGCGGGCCGGACATGAAGTTCGGATTTTAGATAATCTCAGCAGCGGCGGGTCGCGCGAACGGGCCGATGTCCTCGCGGACATTCCCCACGTCTTCATTGCAGAGGGCGATGTGCGCGACCCGGACACGTGCCGACGCATCTGCGTGGGCGCGGACGTGGTGTTGCATCAGGCGGCGGAAGCGTCCGTGCCGCGCTCTGTGGACGACCCGGCGACATGCGCGGCGATCAATGTCGGTGGCACCATCAACATGCTGTCGGCGGCGCAGAGCAGCACGGTCACGCGGTTTGTGCTGGCATCGTCGTGCGCGGTCTATGGGGACACACCGGCTATGTCCAAGCACGAAGCGAGCCTGGTAGACCCGATTTCCCCGTATGCATCGTCCAAATTGTCGGGCGAGTATTTCTGCCGTAATTTCTTTCGGCTGCACGGGCTGCAGACGGTTGCTCTGCGTTATTTTAATGTGTATGGGCCGGGCCAAAACCCGGACGGCGACTATGCCGCCGTGATCCCCAAGTTTTTGACGGCGATTGCCGAAGGGCGCACGCCGGTGATTTATGGCGACGGCGAGCAGTCCCGCGACTTTATTTACATTGATGACGTGGTGGAAGCCAACCTGCAGGCGGCGGCGGGGCTGCGCGGAACCGGCGGCAAGGTGTTCAATATCGGCAGCGGGCAGCGCGTGTCGCTGAACCAATTGGTGGAGAAACTGGAGCGCATTCTGCAAACCCGCATGGAGATTGAGCGCCGCGAGCGTCGTCCCGGCGACATCCGCCATTCGCGGGCGGATGTCGCTGCCGCCGCCGGGCTTTTGCAGTTTGCTCCCTCCGTATCTTTGGACGATGGCCTGGCACGAACTTTGCAATGGTACAAAGCGCAGCATGCTTTGCAGGGCGTTTCCAGTGGAAACAGCCGGGACGAAGCGCGGCTGATTACAAACAAAGGGTAGAGACCAATGGACATTTGCGTCATCGGAACGGGATACGTCGGGCTGGTCACCGGGGTTGTGTTTGCGGACCTCGGCAATGATGTCGTGTGCGTGGACAAGAACGCGGCCAAGATTGACGGGCTGAACAAGGGCATCATGCCCATCTATGAGCCGGGTTTGGAAGAGATGGTCTCGCGCAACGTCGCCGATGGTCGCCTGACATTCACCACCGACTTGGACCCCGCCGTGCAGAAGGCCGAAGTAGTCTTTATCGCCGTAGGCACGCCGCCCCGCGAGGACGGCTCCACCAATCTGGACTTTGTTGAAGACGCCGCCAAGGGCATCGCGCGCGCGCTGAACCGCTACAAAGTGATTGTCAACAAAAGCACCGTGCCTGTCGGCACGGGCAACTTTGTGCGGGAAACCATTGAAACCAACAAGCGCCGTGCCGTGGACTTTGATGTCGTCTCCAACCCGGAGTTTTTGCGCGAAGGCAGCGCCATCACCGACACGCTGGTGCCCGACCGGATTGTCATCGGGGCCGCAAACCAGGTGGTTGCCATGCGCCTGCTGGAGCTGTACGCGCCGCTGGAGCGCCCCATGATTATCACGGATGTCGCCAGCGCGGAGATGATCAAGTACGCCTCCAATGCCTTCCTTGCCACCAAGATTTCGTTTGCCAACGCCATCGCCAACATCTGCGAGGAAGCCGGGGCGGATGTCAACCAGGTCGTCAAAGGCATGGGGCTGGATGCGCGCATTGGGCAGGCATTTCTGTCGGCGGGGCTGGGCTACGGCGGCTCGTGCTTTCCCAAAGACACCCGCTCGCTGCTGCACACCGCGCAGGCATTCGGCTACGACTTTCCCCTTTTGGAAGCGACCATCGCCACCAACGACGATCAGCCGAAGCGCTTTATCGCCAAAATCCATAAAGCTTTGGGCGGCGACAATCTCCAGGGCAAGACCGTGGGCGTGCTGGGATTGGCATTCAAGCCCAACACCGACGACATGCGCGAAGCCAAATCTTTAGACGTGATTGCCGACCTGCTGGCATCCGGCGCAACGGTGAAAGCCTACGACCCCATCGCGATTGAGAACACCAAACAGGTCTTTCCACAGATTACCTACTGCGCCAATGCGTATGAAGTCGCGTCGGGGGCCGATGCTTTGGTGATTGTGACGGAATGGAACGAGTTCAAAGTGCTGAACTTTGAGCGCCTGGCGTCCCTCATGGCGCGCACATTAATTTTGGATGGCCGCAACTTGTACGACCCGGAGCGCCTGCGCCGCCTGGGCTTTGAATACCACAGTGTCGGGCGCATGTCCGCCAAGCCATCAGCCTTGAGCGCCCCGACCGATGCCCCGCAAACGGAGAAGGTTCCCGTTCTCTCCCTATGACGATCCCCATCAACACGCCTCCGAACCCTCCTGCCGGCAAAGCCGCGCTGCATCAGCGGCGCGGCGTCCGGCAGCTAGTCAAGTTCGCCATCGTCGGCATCACCAGCACGGTGATCAACTTTGCCGTGCTGAACTTGATGCTGATTGCTCTGCACCAGGGCAAGTACCTGTCGGTGACGGTGGCGTTTCTGGTGTCGGTTGTCAACGGCTATGTGTGGAACAAGCGCTGGACCTTCCGCGAGGCTCCGTCCAAGGCCGTGCATGCCCAGTTCAGCCAGTTCCTGCTGGTCAACCTGGTAAGCTGGGGGTTGGACCTTTTGTTTGTGCGTCTGATCTCCGTGCCGCTGGAAACCGACCTGCATATCTCTATGGTCAAGGCAACGAACCTGGCCCAGCTTGTCGCGACGGGTGTGCTGGTGTTCTGGAACTTCTTCGCCAACCGCATGTGGACATTTAAGCACTAATTGCTTTGGGGCACGAAGAGGAACTTTTGCGGGGCCGCAATGGAAACCAGAGGGCGTCAGGCGCGCAAGACGCCGTCGGTCATCCAGCAGTCGTCATAGGGGCCGCCTTGCTGGCGCGATAGGGCAAAGACAAACACGGCGGTCTTGCCCTCGCTGTCCAGTATCAGGACGCTTTCCTGGGCCTGGTCATCGGCGACAATCACGGTGCCGCGCTGGACGGCGCGAAAGTTCAGCATTGCCCGGTAAACGGGGCTGTGCACCAGAAGCGTGAAACGACCCAGGGGGCCGGTCGCGGCCCGGTTCGCGGGCGAGGCGAAACCAAAGGCGACCGCAATGCCCGCATCGGGTTCGGGCGTGTCGTTGCTGCCAAGCGCCTGCAATTGCAATCCGATCACTTCGGCGGGCGAAAGGGCGGGGCTGGGCTGCGGACGTTCGCGCAGCGTTTCGTCAAGGGCCATAGGTCTGTCCTTCTAATCGGTAAATGTGACGCCCTGGCCGTCAGTGGCTTCGCCTAAGCGATAAGCGTGCTCTCCGGCGTCGGCAAGGCGCACAAGAATGTCGTCAGCACTTTCCGGGGCCACCAGCAGCACATAGCCGATGCCCATGTTGAAGACGCGGAACATTTCATCCTCGGTGACATTCCCTGTTTGCTGAATGAGACGAAACAGCGGCGGCACTTCCCATGCACTTTTGCGAATGCGAACACCAATATCGGGCGGCAGCACGCGCGGGATGTTGTCCCAAAAGCCGCCGCCCGTGATATGCGCCATCGCATGAATGGGGGAGGGGAGCGGGGCGTTTGCCCGGTCGCTGTGCCTGCGTCCTTCATTGTGCGAGGCAGGCAGGGGAGCAGGCAGAGGAAAATCGCTGAGCAGGGGGAGAACAGCGGACGCATAGCAGCGATGGGGGGCAAGCAGGGCATCCGCCAGGGTCGTGCCTCCCAGGGCGGGCTGCGGGGTGTCCAGCGCCAGCCCGGCCTCCTGAAGCAGCGCCTGGCGGGCCAGGGAATAGCCGTTGGTGTGCAGGCCATCCGAGGCCAGGCCGATGAGCACATCGCCCGCCCGCACCGCGCTGCCGTCCACGATGCGCGCCCGCTCCACAATGCCGACGATGCACCCGGCCAGGTCATACTCGCCGGGGGCATACAGCGCGGGCATTTCCGCCGTTTCGCCGCCAATCAGGGCGCAGCCAACCGCGCGGCAGCCGTCCGCCAGCCCCGCGACAAGGGACTCGGCAATCGCAGGCTCCACTTTGCCCACGCCCAAGTAGTCCAAAAAGAAGAGGGGGCGCGCGCCCTGCACAAGAATATCGTTGACGCAGTGCGAGACGAGGTCGCGGCCAATGGTGTTGTGGCGGCCCGTGGCGAACGCGATCATCACTTTGGTGCCCACGCCGTCAATGCTGGAAACCAGAACCGGGTCCTGCATGGCTCCGAGCGCGCCGAGAGCGAACATGCCGCCAAAACTGCCGACATTGGTCAGCACGCCGGGTGTCAGCGTGGTCTTGATATGGGACTTCATGCGTCCCACGGCATCGGTGGCGGCATCGATGTCCACGCCCGCGCGGGCATATGCGCTTTGGTTGTCGTTCATGCCGCCATTATAGCACAGTTACAGCGCAGCAGCGGGCGCGTAGTGCTTCGGGGCAGGAAAACAGGGCATAAAGACCGAAGAACAAAGCACGTTATCATGGGAATGTGCCCTGAGAGGAACAAACGGCGCTATGAACACCTTCTTCGCTCTTGTTTTGGAGCATCCCATCGGCGGTATTGACGCCCAGGCCAGCGCGGGGGCTGCGCTGGCCCGCATTGTGGAGGCTCATCCCGCGCTGACGTCGCTGCTGGACTTTTGCGCCGTGGACCCGGCCCAAATCGCCCTCGCCGTGGGGATGGTGTATGCCGGGGAAGAAGACGGGCAGGACGACCTGAACGAGATAGATTTCGGCCCAAGCGAATGGTTTGAACCGGCAGCAGGGCTGGCCGTCGTGCAGCGCGCGCTGCCGGCTCTTCGGAGCGACCCGCGCAGCATTGCCGCAGTTCTTTATGACCCCGCGCTGCGCACGGAAGACGTGCTCGCCGACCTGGAAGTCTTAGAGCAAGGTCTCCTGCTGGCCTTGCAGCACGAAACCCGCTTTCATTTTCTGCAATCGGGATAGGTTTCGCGTGAAACAGCGCACTTTTGGGAACTTAAAGCTGCCATTCTGCGCTGTTATCAGCAAAGAAGAACGCTGCCAAGCGTCTTTCTATTCGGCCTGCCGCTTGTTGAGGCGGCAAAAGGAGAGTTCTATGCTACGCTCTATCGTTCGCGGCGGTGCTGCCGCCCTTGTTCTGACCCTGGCATCCGTGATGATGTCGCCCGCTGCGCTTGCCGAAAAGCACGACAGCAACACTCTCAGCAAACTGGGCAAAGCCATTCAATACCCGGTTCGCAAAGCATCGGAAAACGCCAGTATCAATGTCCATCGCGCCGAAGGCCGCAAGTCTGTTGTGCATCGCCGCAACGGCAACAAAACGTACCGGGCCGTGGTGACTCCCAAAGGGCGCATCCATCGCAAGTACCGTGTCGGCCATCGCCACAGCAAATAAGCCCACACTTGTCAATCTTGGTTAACTGCCGCCCGGCCGCTTCACCGCGTCCGGGTTTGTTTTTTGAGCGACACGCTGTCCTGTTCAGGAACAAGCAGGCGCTTCTGGGTGTTTGTCTTCTAAACAACACATCAGGCAATGGGGAAACTATGAAAACTTTGTATACGGCAGTCGCCACGGCAGCAGGCGGGCGCTCAGGCCATGTGGAAAGCTCAGACGGGGCAGTGGCTGTTGATCTTGCCGTCCCCAAAGAAATGGGCGGGGATGGGCACACAGGAGCCAACCCGGAGCAGCTGTTTGCGAGCGGCTATGCGGCCTGCTTCGGCAGCGCGCTGGACTACCTGGCGAAGCAGCGCAAGATCACAACCGGCGATGTGCGCGTCACCGCCAGGGTCAGCATCGGCCCGAGTGACACAGTCGGCTTTGGGCTTGCCACAGAGCTGGACGTGTTCGTGCCTGCACTCAGCCAAGAAGAAGCGGAAGCCCTGGTGGCCGATGCGCATCAGGTCTGTCCCTATTCCAATGCCACCAAAGGCAGCATGGAAGTGACCCTGGTGACGCACAGCGGCAGCCAGGCACAAGCCGAGTAGCCGAAGAGCCTTCTTGAGCAAAAAACAGCCCCGGACACAATTGTGCGGGGCTGTTTTGTTCACTTTTAGATTGACCTCAGCGCACTAATGCGGAGCTGTCTCCTTCGCCGCAGGCTCCGTAATGCTGTTGTGCCCGTTGGCTGTGCCATTGCTTCCCGGATGGGCAGACGCGCCGTTGGCGCTGCCGGCAGCAGGAACCAGTTCAGGACGACCAATGCCGCCGGCCACGCGCCGGGCATAATCGGTATCGCACTGGGCAAAGTGCCCGACCATGCGCTCCTGGATGTCCGGGTTGCATTGCGACAGTGCCCCGACAAGGTTGCTGATCAACTCGTCGCGCTCGGCATCGCTGAAGGCACGGTACTGCGCGCCGGCCTGTCCGTAATTGTTTTGTCGGTCTATCTTCTGCCGAACTAAATGGCCTTCCACGTAGGGCGTGTGATCCTGACCTGCCTTGGGGGCTTCTTGGAGGCCGCCTCGACTGCTTGGCTCGTAATTGATATGCGGGTTCTCGCCGCCATTGTCTACATAAAACGCCATCTGGCCGTCGCGCTGGTTGGTCGCCACCTGCTTTTTAGGCGCGTTGATCGGCAGTTGCAGATAATTGGTGCCCACCCGATGCCGCTGCGTGTCTGAGTACGAGAACGTGCGGCCTTGCAGCATCTTGTCGTCCGAGAAATCCAAGCCATCCACCAAAACGCCCGTTCCGAAGGCGACCTGCTCCACTTCCGCGAAGTAATTCACGGGGTTGCGGTCCAGGGTCATGCGCCCCACGGCCCGCATCGGAAACTGATCCGTGGGCCAGGTCTTGGTGTCGTCCAGAGGGTCAAAGTCCAGCTCTTCATGTTCGCCGTCGATCATAGTCTGGATTTGCATCTCCCACTGCGGGTAATCGCCGCGTTCAATGGCATCGTACAAATCCTGAGTGGCATGGTTGAAGTTGGTGGCCTGGATTGCATTGGCCTCGGCTTGCGTTAAGTTCTTGACGCCCGCCTTCGGCACCCAGTGGTACTTGACCAGCGTGCCGACCCCTTCGCTATTGACCCATTTATAGGTGTTGACGCCCGATCCCTCCATCTGCCGGTAGCTGGCGGGAATACCCCACGGGCTGAACAGCAGCGTGACCATATGCATCGCTTCCGGGGTGAGGCTGACAAAGTCAAATTGGCGGTTGGCCTCCTGGCGGTTTGTCACGGGGTCGGGCTTGAACGAATGAACAAGGTCGGGGAACTTGACGGCGTCCCGAATAAAGAACACTTTGAGGTTGTTGCCGACCAAATCCCAGTTGCCGTCCTCGGTATAGAACTTCACCGCGAAGCCACGCGGGTCACGCAGCGTTTCGGGCGAGTGGCCGCCATGAATGACGCTGGAAAAGCGCACGAAGACCGGTGTCCGCGTGCCTTTGACCTGGAACAGCTTGGCGCGGGTATAGCGCGAGACAGGCTCGTCGCCCACTGTGCCGTAGGTTTCAAAGTAGCCGTGTGCGCCTGCCCCTCGCGCATGCACGACACGCTCCGGGATGCGCTCGCGGTCGAAGTGGCTGATCTTCTCCAGCAGAGGGTAGTTCTCTAATGTTGTGGGGCCACGACTGCCGATAGTGCGTGAGCTTTGGTTGTCGTAGATAGGGTGCCCTTGCCGCGTGGTCAATGTATCCTTGTTGGGCGTTTCGAGTGGAACAGGGTTCTGGTTTTCGTTGTCCATGCGTTCTTCTTATTCTCCTTATTGGGAATGAAAATGGTTTCGGAAATGGGCTTTATTGGCTGCTTGTTTAGGATACTTCCCTGCACAGGATTGTCAACACCAAAATGGGGAGAATCGTTTCCAACAGGGCTTGGTGTTGACAATGCATTTTTGCGTGTTGTATACTTGGAGCCGGCAGAGCGTGTGCCCAGGAGGCTGCACCCAGCCCGGCGAAGGAGCCGCTGATGGAGCAGATCGTTCAACTGATTGGGGCAGTGCTGATTTTATCCGCCTACCTCCTGTCCCAAACGCGGCGTATTGCCCAAGACTCATTTCTTTACCTGCTGCTCAACCTGAGCGGCTCGCTGCTGCTGGCTGTTCTTGCGGCGGAGGGGCATCAGTGGGGCTTTCTGCTGCTGGAAGGGGTTTGGGCTGTCATTTCTCTGACCAGCCTGGTTCTGCGCGTGCGCGGCGGGCACGACCAACGCTGAATATGCCTGTCCTCTCGGATATTCGGCGCGCGGCTTCGGCAAAGGCCGCCCCACACGATGACTTTTAGTTCCGACACTGCGAATTTGCCGAGGGCAGGCTGGAAGCGCTTCGCGCTGCGCTTTGCCCGGTCGGGGCTGCGCCGCTTTGCAGCGTTGTTTCCCTTGTGCTTTTTGGCCCTGCTCGGCGGGGCGTTCAGCGTCACCTTCTTCGGCGCGCAGACTTTCCACTGGCAGGCGTTCGCGGTGAATGTCGGCATCCGGCCTGCCTGGCGCGGCCAGACGCGCCTTGTGTTTACGCCTCTGGGCGAGATACGTGCGTTTACCCACCATGCGCCTCTGCTGCTCCAGGTGAGCTTACAGGCGGTCAACGTGGAACAGCTTCATTCCCTTCTCGCCCACCAACAAGCGCCTGCCGCGCTGGAAAGCGCGTTTACGCAGTGGGCACAACGACAATTGGCTGGCTTTTCCCGGCATGAAGTCCTCTGCGGGCTGATGGGCGGACTGCTGGCTCCGGTGCTGCTGCGCGCCCGGCGCGCACGGGAGTGGCTGGCCGCTGGGCTGATTGGGGGCGGCTCCGTGGCCGGTGCGCTTCTGCTCTCGCTGCATACGTTTGACAGGCGCGCATTTGATAATCTCACCTATGTCGGGTCGCTGCGCCAGGCGGGAACGGTCATCTCGCTGGCACGAACCGCATTCGGCAGCGCCCAAGTGCTCAATGAACGCCTGCGCCTGGTCGCGGCCAATGTGAACACGCTTTATGGGCGCATTAATGCCATGTCTGGGGCAGATGACAGCGGGCCGACTCTTCGTATTCTGCACATTTCCGATATTCACAACAACCCTGCTGCTGTCGGCTTTGTGCAGGAGCTGGCGGCCAGATTTGACGTTCAGGCCGTGATAGACACAGGCGACCTGACCGACTTCGGCACGCCGGTGGAAGCTCGTCTTACGCATGGACTGGGCCTGCTGCGCGTGCCCCATGTGTTTGTGGCGGGAAACCACGACTCGCAGGCGACCCTGCACGCGCTGGCGGGGAGCGGCAACACGGTTATTCTGAATGGGCAATTGGTGCATGTGGCGGGGCTGACGCTGCTGGGCCTGCCCGACCCGAGTTCGGCCCGCGAGGGCGTGGGCAGCGTGGATACGCCCGTCGCCGCGCTCGCGGCAGCAGGCGCGCGTCTTGCCGCCGATGTCCATGCTTTGCCGCAGCCGCCGGACATCGTGTGTGTGCACAATCCCGCCCAGGCCGACCCTGTTCTGGGCAAAGTGCCTTTGGTCTTGTGCGGCCACCTGCACCACGCGTATGTGACCAGAAGCGGCATGACCGTCCTCTGCAATGCCGGGACTACGGGCGGGGCGGGACTGCGCTATTTCGACCGCTCCGAGGGCGTGCCCCTCTCGGCGGCGGTTCTGACATTCACGCGTGCCCCGCATCCCCGTCTGTTGTTTGTGGACATGGTGGTTTTGAGCGGTTCGCTGAGCGAGTATTCCATTACCCGCAGCACGTTCAGCGACCCCGATGCCCCGTCCGTGCCTCGCCTACGGGCGACTGTACCATAACAGGCGCAATAGCTGCAAGGAGAAGAGGCAGAGGGAAAGAAGGTGGCTCCGGGGCAGGGATTCGAACCCCAATAAGCAGCTCCAAAAACTGCGGTCCTGCCATTGAACGACCCCGGAACAGATGCGCTTTCATTATAGCCCGCCCCCTGTTTCTTTGTCAAGGAGGCGCTCTGCACTTATGAGGCAGGCGGCTCCCTCATAAACAACAGGAAAACAGGCCATCGCACCGTGCGATGGCCTGTTGTTTATAGAAAAGAGAAACCCGGCAGGCGCTATTTGTATTGCCTGCCAGGTTGCCGGACTATGGATCAATACGGTCCATAGATGGGGAAGTTTCCAGTGAGCTGATTGTTCGGCGTCAGCGTCCAGGGGGTCATGCGGCCATCCACATTGTCCCACAGAATCCGGGAACTGCCGTCCGGCCCTTCGGCAATTCCGATTGCGCTCCAGCCATCGAATGGGCCAAAGACAGGGAAGCTGCCGGTGAGCTGATTATTGGTATCCAGTGTCCAGGGGGTCATGCGTCCGTCGCTGTTGTCCCACAGGATATGGGTGCTGTTGTCAGAGCTGCTGGCGATGCTCTTAGCCGTCCAGCCTGGATAGGGTCCATAAACCGGGGTGTTTCCGGTGAGCTGGCTGTTGGTGTCCAGCGTCCAGGGGGTCATGCGGCCATCCACATTGTCCCACAGGATATGGGTGCTCCCGTTGGGGCTGACACTGATGGACTGAGCGGTCCAGCCATCGAACGGCCCGTAGATGGGGAAGCTGCCGGTGAGCTGATTGTTGGTGTCCAGCGTCCAGGGGGTCATGCGTCCGTCGCTGTTGTCCCACAGGATGTGAGTATAACCGTTGGCCCCGCTGGCGATGCCGACGGCTGTCCACCCATCATAGGGTCCGAACACGGGGAAGTTTCCGGTGAGCTGGTTGTTGGCATCCAGTGTCCACAAGGTCATGCGTCCATCCACGTTAGTCCAGAGGATGTGGGTGTTGTTTTGGGGATCAACGCTGATGGCTTTGGCCGTCCAGCCCTGGAAGGGGCCGAAGACACCGGAAAATGCTGCCGTCGTGCCGTCGGGATTAATAGTCCAGAGGGTCGTAGAGCCGTCATTTTTGTCCCACAGCACGCGCGTCTTGCCATCCGGCCCGGCGGCAACGGAAGCCGCCGTCCAGGTTCGCAAGATATACACGGTGCCGTTGCCGAGGCCGTTGGTGTTGATGCCGCCTATTTCCGTCGTGCTGTAGAAGTTGCCGTAACTATCCTGCACCAGGGCGGCGCGAGGAAAAGCGCCGTCTGTCCCGCCGGTGAAAGCGTACAGCGTTGTCAGCGTGCCACCGGGCGTGAGGCGAAACACGGTGCCGTTGCCGGTGCTTCCGTTGCCGGAATTGCCGTTGCTGCTGCTGCCGCCGTATTGTGTTGTTCCATACAGGTTGCCGTCGCGGCCCAGCACGAGGCTCGCATCGGGGGAACCTCCATCTACGCCGCCGGTAAAGGTGTACAGCGTCGTCAATGTTCCCGTGCCCGTGATGCGGAACACGGTGCCGTTGCCGGTGCCGCCGGCGTAGGTTGTTCCATACAAATTGCCGTCGCTGCCCAAAAGGAGAGCGGCTTCCGGGGAGGCACCGTCCGTGCCGCCGGTAAAGGTGTACAGCGTCGTCAGCGTTCCCGTGCCCGTGATGCGGAACACGGTGCCATTACCGCCTCCCCGATAGGATGTTGTCCCATACAGGTTGCCGTCATTGCCCAGCACGAGGCTGGAATCCGGGGAGGCGCCATCCGCGCCGCCGGTGAAGGCGTACAGCGTTGTCAGTGTTCCCGTGCCCGTGACGCGGAAGACCGTGCCGCTGCCACCGGCGCCATAGGATGTTGTCCCGTACAGGTTGCCGTCATTGCCCAGCACGAGGCTGGCATTCGGGTTTTTTCCGTCTGAGCCGCCCGTGAAAAGGTACAGCGTTGTCAGCGTGCCCCTTGGCGTGATGCGAAACACCGTTCCGCTGCCGTTCGCGCCGCTGCCGCTGCCGCCATAGGTGGTCGTCCCATAGAAGTTGCCGTCGGGGCCTTCCACAAGGCCGGAAGGCGTGGCTCCATCCGCGCCGCCGGTGAAGGCATACAGCGTAGTAGATACGCCGCTGGGCGTGAGGCTGAACACCGTGCCGGAGCTATTGAGGTTGTTGTTGTTTCCTCCGAAGGTTGCTGTTCCGTAGAAGTTGCCGTCGCGGCCCCGCACGAGGTTGGATTCGGGATAGGCTCCATCGGCTCCGGCGGTGAAGGCGTGCAGTGTTGACAGCTTTTGAGCCTGCACGGCGGGGAGCAGCCCGAAATAGGCGCTCAGAACCATGAAAAGCAGAGCTGCACGGAAGACATGGGAAATGGCTGTGCGCGCACGGGACTGTGTGCGGCTTGGGGCCGCAGGCAGGCGAGCGCCAGGGGCGTACAGAGTGTGAGTAGTCAAATCAATTCTCCTTTGAATAGTGCAGAGAGAAACAAACCGAAAGGGTTTCGGTGACACGCGAACGCTTGGGTGTAGAACGACAAGGAGACTGCGTACACCTCGGGATATTGTAACCAAAACCGAAGAACTTGAAACCTGATTTATCACGGCGTGCGGCTTTGCTGCGTAATTCGTATTCCTGCCGTGCACTGCACTGTCAGACCCGAAGCGCTTCAGGGCGTGGTCTGCTGTTCAGGCACCTTCCCAGTCTGCCCGTGCCGGGCTGGAAACCACGCCCTGAAGGGCATGGCTTAACGGACAAAAGCCCTTTCAGGGCTGAAGAACAGAGGAAGAGCAAGTCCTTTCCGCAGCCCCGAAGGGGGTTTTGTCTGCTCAGCCATGCCCTTCAGGGCGTGGTTAAGCTTGAGGGCATGGTTCAGTCGCTGGAGGCGCTTTGATTAAACACGCAAAACGGGCCATCGCATTTTGCGATGGCCCGTTTTTTATTGCTCCGTGTACTCAAGGAGCGCAGAAAGCAGCGCTTCCTTTACCCGTGCTTACGGAACGATGTTTTCACTGGGCACGGAGAAGGAGTACGGGCCAAAGACAGGGAAGCTGCCAATCTGCTGGTTGTTGGTGTCCAGCGCCCAGGGAGCCATGCTGCCGTCGGTGTTGTCCCACAGAATGTGGGTGCTGCCGTCCGGCCCAGTGCTGAGGGACTTGGCCGTCCAACCGGTGTACGGGCCAAAGACAGGGAAGCTGCCAATCTGCTGATTGTTGGTGTCCAGCGTCCAGGGAGCCATGCTGCCGTCGGTGTTGTCCCACAGAATGTGGGTGCTGCCGCTGGCGTCACTGGCGATGCTGATGGCTGTCCAGCCATTGTAAGGGCCATAGATGGGGAAGCGGCCCGTGAGCTGGCCGTTCGTGTCCAATGTCCAGGGAGCCATGCGTCCGTCGGCATTGTCCCACAGAATGTGGGTGCTGCCGTCGGGGCTGACACTGATGGCCTGCGCCGTCCATCCGGCGTAGGGGCCGTAGGTGGGGAAGTTCTCCGTGAGCTGATCGTTGGCTCCCAATGTCCAGGCGGTCATGCGTCCATCGGTATTGGTCCACAGGATGTGGGTGTTACTGTCGGGACCGCTGGCGATGCCGATGGCTGTCCAGCCCTCAGCGGGGCCATAGATGGGGTAGCTGCCGATAAACGTGCCGGTGGGGGTCATTGTCCAGAGCGTCATGCGTCCGTCGGTGCTGGTCCACAGGATGTGGGTGTTGTTTTGCGGGTCAACGCTGATGGCTTTGGCCGTCCAGCCTGCATAGGGACCGAGCAGGGCGGTGTGTGCCGCCAGGGAGTTGTTCGCGCCGAGCGTCCAGAGGGTGATGGCGCCGTCGCTTCTGTCCCAGAGGACGCGGGTTTGTCCGTCGGGGCCGGTGGCGTTGGAAACCGCCGTCCAGTGCTGGGGCGCCGGCGGGGTGAGCGTCAGGCTAAACACCGTGCCACCACTATTGCCGCCCCCCTGTAATGTTGTTCCATAAAGGTTTCCGTCCGTGCCCTGCACAACACCGGCTTGGGGGTAGCTTCCGTCCGCGCTGTTAAAGGCGTGCAGCGTGGTCAGTGTGCCGCCCGGCGTGATGGAGAACACCGTGCCAACACCACTGGCGCCGCCGTTCGAGGTTGTTCCATAGAAGCTGCCGTCCGTGCCCTGCACAAGACTGGCTTGGGGATCGCTTCCATCCGCGCTGTTAAAGGCGTGCAGCGTGGTCAGTGTGCCGCCCGGCGTGATGGAGAACACCGTGCCAAAACCACTGGCGCCGCCTTGAACTGTTGTT
>JAABUL010000965.1_pt1 | contig 58311 bp, 101 predicted proteins | sample 5559151 | NCBI WGS metagenome assembly JAABUL01 (sample SAMN10711876, study PRJNA513368) | rock metagenome | isolation source: Antarctica rocks | place: Antarctica: Victoria Land, Pudding Butte sud
CCCCCCCCGGCAGCCGTCTGTCAGTGGTGGAACCCTGTCTGCATGCTGCGAAGTAAAGATCAGGGCTGCGGCCTGGGGCAAATCACAGCAGTTCACCTGCGTTGTCATGAGTGAAGGGCGTGCGGGCTGCTGCAGCCGCGACAGCCGCTGGCGAGTTGTCAGCGCGATGCAGCATCTCGTTCTCTGAGGCTGCCGCTGCGAGACCGGAGTCCAGTGCTGGTGACACCACAAAAGCGCTGCCGCCCCGCACCAGCCGTCCTGTCCCCTCCTCCCTGCGGGTAATGCAAGACCAATAGGCGTCGCCGGTGCCAACTGCTGCCAGCGAGAGGATGCGCAACCCCAAGTAGCACGGGTGCAACACTTGCAATCTGTCAAAGAAAGAATGACAAGTGCAGGGCTTACCGCATCACTCGCTCTTGCGCAAAGCGAGACACCTGCGCGCGAAACGATTTGCTCAACGCTTGGGCAAGCAAGTGCTCTTTATTTGATCGCGCCAACGTGCACAGAATTGACAGGCGATAAGCCGAAGCCGAGGGAAGGGCTTGATGCTCACATCTGCGCTGGCACGCGCTGGGCTTCGCTGGCCATGTGCTGTGTGCAAGTCCGGCAGTGTCGTCATAGAAGCGTCCACCGGCAGCGACGTGGTCCGCAGCCCGTCATGCTGATTCTGCATTGGCAGGAGCCAAGTTGAGAATGTATATTATGATGGTTCACCCAAGCACGGCGTCATGTAAGGTATCACCAGTTTGCAATATTTTTTGCTGTACCTGGAATGTCGGCGGAATGATGACTGGAGACGGCGAACCAGCTGCCACCTTAGCCGACTGCAGGTGCTGCTCAGCCAGTGTGGCTTCCTGTGCCGGCGACGGCGGCACACCCTCCACATGGAAGCCGACCTGTGTGTTGACACGAGATCGCGTGATTTTCGATGTTGGGCTAGAACTTGTACTGGTCGGTGATCAATGATGAACTGGACGATGCATGCAGCATACGTGAAAGCATGGGTGCGACATCGCCATCACATATGGCACATGTCTTGCCTGCCGAGTGACTGGCATCTGAGCGCTGCTGCGCCGCAAGTTTGGTGGCCCTTCGGAGGTGCTCGTGCGGCGATTGCCCCTGCCCTGCTCCTCGGTGCCTGGCATGATGATTCAGTCCCAGCTGCACTGACTGCAGCATGCAACCCCGCGTCGATCGGTGCCAGCGGGATGATCGCCGCAGTGGTGTGACTACAATGCGATCAAACCAGACGGCACAGGCGGCGTGCAGAATTGCCAGAATGCCTGGCGCAGAGAAGCGGCATCACGGAAGAAAGCAGGCAAAGGGATGCACAGTGTGGAGCCAGAAGTGAGTCCCGCTCTCTGATCGAGGGCCTGCGCATTGCCCATACGGCCACAAACCTTCGCGTTCTGCGTTCTCGAGATCCACGGCAGCGAACCTTTGCATGATCTGAGCCCCCACACAGCGCACTTCCGCCACAACTCACCACCAATCCCTGCATCGTCAGCAATAGTTGGGACGCTGCTCGGCGCTGACGTGCCTACTAGACCCGTGCAGAAGGCGAACATGCACTAGAAATCTAGGAACCGCGGTGGATCGGTTGTTGGGGCTCCACCTCCAGAAAACTCCACATGGCCACCCTGGCGAAGCGGCCGCTAAAGGTGCTGGCGGTCTTCTGCGGGTCCAGCGAGGACACGGGATGCGGCGCGGTGCAGGAGTTTGCGGACCTGCCCGCCTCGGAGGCCGAGGTGCGCGGTCGTGCATGGCTTGGCCACGCTCACATCGGCCATGGTCGGCTCCGCCAAGTGGCAGCGCGCTGGTGTCGAGTGCATGTGAACACTAGTCTCGGGTTGCAGGACACCTCAATTCCTGACTGCAATGCATGGCCCTCCGCAGGTGCACGTCTTGCGCTTCCCCAGCCTGCAAGAGCTGACACGGCAGATACAGTCCCGCCAGTCCAACTTCCTGTATCTGTCCTCTGGCATCGTCATCATGGGCCACGGCGGCGCGGTCAACGACATCACGCTCAAGCCACTGGAGTTCAAGGCCGAGAGCGGTGCGCCACCGCGGCGTCTGGTTGCAACTGCATGTGGGCGCAGCACCAGCACGCACGTGGGGGATTCCCGCCCAGAGCTCCAGCCTCCCAAATTCGGCTGCTTCAGGCGAGGGCAGGCCGGTGGAGGCGCAGCAGCTTGTGGACGCCATCGGCGGCGCGGAGCTGGACACAGTATATTTCGATGCAAAGTTCCCTGCGAAGCAAGGTGAGGGCAGATGACATCAAACTATGGTCAAGAGTCGGCTTGCGGCTGGGCTTGAGCATGCTGAGATGCTAGCCGCAATCGGATTCCCTGTGCAGTTCTGTGCACGACAATTTGCAGTGGACTGGTCCAGGCATCTGGCACAACATCGAAGGTCGAAACGGTGTGACCGTATGTTGAGACACCTACCCCGTGCCAGCCCTTACTCTGGCATTGAATTCCTGTGCGCAACGCAGCAGCTACGCCCCGCGGCAGTGCGCAGTCTGTTGCACTGGGGCGACCGAATAGCCTGTGCACCTGCAAACCTACATCCCTCCGATCATGCGGGCCTGATTGTGAAGCTGATACCTGTCACGCAGCGGAGGCGCTGCGCTCGGCGGCAGTGCGCAGCGTGGTGCACTGGGACGACCAGCAGCCGGCGCCGGCGCTGATTGCGGCTTTTGTCGGCAAAGCCTTCTTCGCCGCCCTGCGCAACAGCACAGTCAGCGCGCCGGAGGTGCGGAACAGACACAGCAAGAATTTGCCGCACAAACCGTAATGTTACTACCAGGCTTTGTGTAACAGCACTGCTGCACGTCAACCGCCGAGGGGCACATGCCATGATGTCACCAGGCTCGGGCTGGCCGAAGCGCTGCACGGCAATCCTGCATCTTGTTCCGAGCCGCCCTCCAGCGCTGCGGTATGCTGCTGCCGCTTCCTGCTATGTCAATGCGATCTCGACATACTTTCAACAGTAGGTTCAAGGCTTTTGGATCTGTTCTGCAGGCCTTTCAGATGGCGGTGCACGCAGCAAACGTACACTGCTTGAGCGAGAAAAACGGGCGGCACCAGGCGCCCATTCTGCCGCTGCTGCTGTCAGCGGACGTCGCGGAGATGCCCGACAACACCTCCATCCCGCCGCCCGTGGCGCCGCAGGTAAACGTTATCCACATGTACAAATTCAAGCAGGTACGCTGGTGCAAGGCCAGCAGACACGCATAATCAACAATCTCGGCCTGACGGCACCTCCGGCCCGCCGTCTGTGGCCCCGCAGGTGTATTCTCCACAATCACGTGCAACAATCGACAGTGAGAGTCTCAAATATTAGAGCAGTTGCCCATAGCAGAAGCACAGTCCCAATGGCTTCGGCAAACCCTGATCATTGTGTGCAGCTGGACCTGTCGCGTGGCATCCTGGCGGCGATGCCAGGCTGGGTGCACGTACGGCTGCTGGCGCCGCACGCCGACGTGCGCCTGTTGGTGTGCGGCCAGAGTACCCTGGTGGACTCCCACCGCCTCAGGTGCACTGCTCTCTTGACTCCACTGGACTTAGGGTCATGGATCTTAGGGTCATGGATCTTCCACTGCTCTTCCAGGGGTTTAGGGTTTCGGACAGAAGGCAGTGTGCCGATACCTCGTGCATGTGCAGCTCATGCCCTGTGTTCTGCAGCTGGAAACGAACCAGCAACGGACAGGTGCATTGTTTGACACACTCAAACCGCCTAGCCCCGCCTCAGCTCACTTGGGGAGGCGGTGCTGAGGCGCTGTTGGTGGCAGAGAGCTTCAAGCGTACACACATTCAGGATGTCGTGCAATGCGGTGAAGATTGACATCACCAACATTACGATCAATACCGAAGCTACCTGGTGAGGCGCTGCGGGTAGTGCTGGTGGTGGAGAAGCTCACTGCTCGTGCAGATTTGGCGATGATTGCACCTTGAAATCAGACTCTAGATGTTCAATTCCACAGCTACCTGGGGGAGGCATTGCGGGCGGTGCTGGTCGCGGAGGTGCGCGCCGCACGCGTCATCTCCTGCCACCCGCCGGACCGGCGGCCGGCGCACCTGCCCTCTGGCTGCGACGCCGTGAAGGCCTCCCTGCGCTCCGTCAGCGGCGGCCGCGTCAGCGTCATCCTTGGCGGCCCGCCGGAAGGTGACACTGACTCCGCCTCCGCCTCCGCCCGCCTTCTGACAGCGTTTAAATCGTGCCTGCTTCTGTCGACAAGGCCAGCCTGCACTCGACTTCAGACTTTCAGATGCTAATTTTCAACGGTCTTTAGCCAAGACCTGGAGGTCCTGAAGGCCTGAAGATCTCTCTCGGCGGCCCACTGGAAGGCGCCCAGAGCCTGTCTGCGCCGCCCGCTAGCGCCCGTTAGGGCGGCCTGCCTCGCCTGCCTCTGACTTTCTGTTGTCGGTGGTATTTGGCATGCTGACAGAGCAGGCGCTGGTGGGGCAATGTGCCGCTGCAAACACTCGTGGCCAACATCCTCTTTTGTTACACAAAGACATCTGCTAGATGCTTTTGTTGCGTGTTCCTAAAGTGCTGGCGGAGCTGGCGCTGGTGGAGCACGCACTGCGGCACACGCTGGTCGCCCGACACCCTTCCCAGTTTCGCCTTTGCACATATACAACTGTCGCATTGGTCTCGTCTTGTTCCTGCAGTGCTGGCGGAGCAGGCGCTGGTGGAGCACACGCTGCGGCATACGCTGGTGGCGGACGGCCCTCTTTCTTAAAAGCATCACACAAACCGATTGCTGTTTCGGATGTCTTCATGCTGTACTGACGGCGCAGGCGCTGGTGGAGCACGCGCTGCGGCACACACTGGTGGCGGACAGCCCATCTCCTATCTTGAATACATCATGTAAACCAAATGCTGTTTCGGATGTCATTATGCAGTGCTGGCGGAGCAGGCGCTGGTGGAGCATGCGCTGCGGCACACACTGGTGGCGGATGCGCTGGCGCTGCAGATCAAGCTGCCGCCGGAGGGCGTGCCAGCGCCGGTCGCGCGCGCATCGGCGGCCGTCGCCGGCGGCGCGCCTGTGGTCGAGACGCTAGCCTCCAGCTCCCTGTGGGCCGTCTCCCTGCTCAAGGCGCTGTCGCAGGTATGACACCATACGGAGAACCCCGCATCGCAGTGTGTGAATCACTAAGGAATTGACGAGAACCCTCCTCGCAGGCATCGAGGGCAGTTTGTGTGTTTGACCAGGGAACAACCCCAATGTCTGCATGGCATCCTGCCAGAACACTGCGGCTCCCAACATACCCTCCACGGAGCATGGAGTGTGGCCAACACATGATTCCCTGAAGTGTGGCTGCAGCTTTGAACTGTGCTGCTGCTCCCGCAGGACCCCAGCTTCCGGGGGCTGGTGCCGCTGGGCATCGGCGCCGTCGGCGGCGCCTCGGTAGCGGCATTCGGCGAGCAGGACGCCGCGCTCTTCTCCGCAGGTCTCAACTCCGTCTCAATGCCTGTGGTTTCTTCGTCTTCTGTATCCCTCCTTTGTCTTCTGTTTCGCAGCTTTGGTTTGCAGCTTTCTTTCCGCCGCATGTCGCTCCAGTTGGAGCCTCGCCACATGCCAGTGAGGGCCAGTGAGCCTATCCGAGCACAATATGTGATTCCATCCTTCCTTCCTGCCATAGTGGTGGAGGCGCACCTGTGCAGCCCGCGCCTGCCGCCGGTGCTGCCGTTGGCGCCGCCCGCCGCCGGCGCCGGGACCGCCGCCGGCGGCGCGCCGCTGCCGGGACCGCCTTCGCTGTCCGCCATGCCCGCCCCGGTGCGGCCCTACGCCCCGCGGCCGGCACATGGCTCTGACGGCGGCTACGGCGGCGCATCAGCGGACGGGGGGCCGCCGCCGGCGTTTGCAGAGTGGGCAGCGGCGCCAGGGGCGCAGGCGCCGGAGGGTATAGTGGACTGGAGCGCCGTGAGTGTCGACCAGCGGGGCAGCCCCAGCCCGGCGGAGGGCGCGTCAGGTGCATCCATGCCGCTGTCTCCCGCCACACGCCCATCCCTGCCCACTGCGACCGCCCACCGCTGCGCATGCATGTGTAGGGGTGTATCCGCCTTTCGCCGGGCTGGTGGGGCATTGTGGCACGCTGGGGCTTGGAGCATGAGATGTGCTGTGTCCGCTGCTGGCAACGAGGGCCGCTGTGCGGTTGCCGCACCATGCGGCAGGTACACGAGGGGCTGGGGGCGAACAGTGGGAGCCGCCCGACAGCGCCAAACCCCCGCCTGCGGCAGGCGCCAGCAAGAAATTGGCCATTGGCCCACCCCATACATACAGAACAACATGATTTCAAGGCGGCCTAAATCTGGGGTGCAATCTCGAGGCTCTTTCCGATTGGTTCACGCAGCTAGGGCGCCGCCGCGGACCAGCATCAAACGTGCAATGTCACAGAAATTTCGATGGCACCTTCATGTCTCTAACATCATATCTTATCCCTTGGCAGGCCGCGCGCCGCCGCGGACCAGCAGCAAGCAGCCGCGACTGAGCGCGCGGCCGCCGCTGAGCCACTGCTCCGAGTCCGAGTTCCTGGACGACGTGTGCGCCTACCTCTCCGAACGCAAGGTACGTTCTGTTTTGAGATCGGTTTTGTGTGTTGCAGACACATAAATTGGAATCCACTTGCGAGTGACTGGACGACTTGTGTGCCTACCTCTCCGGGGGTAAGGTGCTGTGTCTGCTTCCTTATCTGCGAATCAGCACTCTAGTGCAAGGCCAAGCGCTGCAACCACGACGATCCCGGACAGCACTCTCGGACTGGAGTGTTCCTGTCGCGAAACATCTGACGAAGCTGTTGTTGTCAACTTTGCTTCCCAGGGCAAGCGGCTCAACCGCGACACCTTCCCAGACGCCATCCTGAATGGCGCCAAACTGGACCTGTTTGCGCTTTACAAGGAGGTCGTCTCCCGCGGCGGCTTCAAGTGAGTGCGGAGGGTTTTTCGCGTTTGCTTGTTAATGAGATGATGTTTTTGGGATGAGTTTGGCATGTCAGCGCGTTGGCAGCTGCTGACGTGGTGCTCACTTCTCCAGTGCTGTCTGTTTGCTTCTGATGTCACGCCTGCCGTACGTCACAGCCGCACACGTGCCACCTCGTCATCGCTGCATGCCCATCTTGCCTCTGCTCGTGTGGCCCCGGGAGTTTCAGTGCAATCAATGAAGCCGCTGTTGCTGGTGGCTGCAGGCTGGACAACGGCATCAACTGGAAGTCGCAGGTGTTCACGCAGATGCGCAACTGGACGCAGGTCAACAACATGACGGGCGTCGGCAACGCGCTCAAGCGCCACTACCAGGTGCGTTGATGGATATAAAAGGTATAAATGCAATACAAACAACAACATGACTGGCGGCGGCAACGCGCTCAAGCGCCACTACCAGGTGCGCAATAAGCAAAAGAGAAAGTACCTATGAACCACACCGCCAGGTGCTGCGGCAAAGCACGTGGCGCAATGCATTGCGGTGTTGGGCCCCTCCTGTCTTTGGACGATGACAGGCCCTTGGCCTCCCAGTAGAAACCTGCGCCTGCCACGCGCATCGGCCGCCCACCCGTTTCCTACATTCCTCAATACCATGTCCGATTTGTCAACCAAGTTCTTTTGGTTCGAAGATCATCGCTCCCTGCGCTGCGCAGGATTGGCTGCTGAACTACGAGATGGAGCACTCTGAGGATGTGACGGGGGACTCGTGCTCGCCGAGTGACATTTGACGGTATATTTGAGGTGGACAACAATGTGTACTCTGTGGCGCGCGCAGCAATGGCTGCTGGACTATGAGATGGAACACACGGAGGATGTGACGGGGGACTCGTGCGCGCTGTGCGGCGGCGGTGAGGAGATCGCCACCGACTGGATCTCCTGCGACTCCTGCCAGCACTGGGTGCGCCTCCGTATTTCGTCAATCCTTCTTGAAACATTCGGCAACTCTCTAGCCCCTGACTGGGTCCCCTGCGACTCCTGCCCCTGCGACTCCTGCCCGCACTGGGTGGGTCTTCCCTGCTTCTGCACGGGACTGCACGAACCATTGGACAGAGCAAACCGACCAAGAGAGCAGGAGGGCGCGTCGCCGCGGTCCTTGGCGCCCGCAGCGTCGTGCATGCTGCGGGTGCTGCAGTTTAGCTTCTGGGACCCTTTGATCGAGGTCGGAACAAGGCTGACGCGAGCTGGCGCGCGCTGTGGGCGCAGGTGCACTTCTCTTGCGACCCGAGGGCGAAGACAGGGGAGCTGGGCACATTCAGAGACTACGCGACCGGCGAGCGGCCGCTCACCTACGTCTGCAGCCGCTGCGCTGAGGCGTCGGCGGTCCAGGCCGCAAAGAAGCAGAAGACGTCATCCTGAGGCGGATAACGACATTCTGAGGTGGCATGACGGGCAGAGCATGTGGATCGTTCTGCGCCGCGGCGCTGTGTCGAACCACACGGGTGGTTTGTAGGCGTGCTTGTATGCTTGACTTGGCAGACGCTCGACCTCACCTTGCTGGTGAATGCGGCAGTCTCCGCGCACCCACCTGTCTGTGACGCTCCTGGCTCAAGCATGCTGCAGGCATGAGGTGGGCGGGATGCAGTGTATCTCGTCCGGGAGTCGTGTACCTACCAACGAATTTACTCGTGACAGATGCCGCCAAGTAGAGCAGGGCGCAGGTATCAAACGCAATGCGTACCTATCAAGCTCGCTCTAGCAATTGGGCCTGTGCCTACTCGGTCACAATGCTGAATGTCTCTCTCCACCCACCTACCTACAAATCAAGGTTTCGGTTCCAGAGGGGAATGAATTGCTGGCAGCCGTGCCAGGGGTCTATCAGTCACGGCGTCAGTGCCACACCTGCTGAAGCAACGTGCTCGTCAAGTGCCTGACCCAGCTCAAACAAAACTGCCGGCCGCCGGCCGCCAAATCCACGGGCCGGCTGCCGCACCACTATGCAGCTTCGCAGCTGGGTCCGTGTCATACTAGTGGAGGACGTTCGGACCCTTCATTCAGGATTAGGAGCGACGTCGCAGCCCATCAGAGGGTTATCAACCCTAGACAGGGCTCAGTCCTCCCACACATCCTCCTGCCAGTACGTCTGCCAGCCGTCGCCGTCAAAGCCCCAGGCGCTGCCCACCTTCTTGCGCAGCCTGCACCTGCCCAGCTCCTGCAGCCGCCCGGAAGCAGCACGTCAGGCATGGGCGCCGAACCACTGTCTGATACAACATGCCTTGCAGCTTTCTGTGCTGCACTGCTCTGCTGCAGGTTGCGCGGTGCAGACTGTGCCAGAGAAGAGGGCGTAAGAGCTCAATCGCAAATGCTCACTCGCAAATATTCACTCGCAAATGGCTGAGCGGGCGCACACCTTGTTGTAGTGGAAGGCAGTGCACTCGTCGTTGAGGCCACAGGCGCGCGCGCATGGACGCGGGCTGCGCTGCACCTGTAGGCACAGTCATCACAGCTCATTTGACGTCAGATCAGCATTCATTCAGGCTTAGCACGCGCCGTGCCTGAAGAACATCGCCATGCAAGGTGAGAGGCGCCCCTGCGGCGGAGCTGCTTGCGGCAAAAGTGACCAGAGCAGCTGACATGTTCAAAGCCTCCAATGTCACCTGATTGCACACCTCAGAGCTGAAGTCGCTCTGTTGGAACACAACAACATACACAGATGCGGCCGACAGACTTTAAGATTTTCAGCTGCGCGCACCCCAGTGAGGTCCTCCAGCCCCGCGATGGGCTCGCCCTCATCGACGGCCGCAAAGTCGTTGCCGTGCGAGATGTACTGCGACAGCTGCGTGTCGCCACCGCCCGGCCCCCGCAGCTTCCGCCCTGAACATGTTCAGTGACAACACATCCATATTCACTTGCAACGACGCGCTTGCAGATTACGACGAGCTGTGGCAACGTTTAAATCTCAGAGTTGAAGAGGATGCACGGCTAGGCAATGCCCAGAGACGCTATCAAAATTGTGCAGGGCAGTGTCAATGTTTTGTACCGTGGCTGGCGCTGCCGGTGTACATGATGTTGGCCATGGTGGTGACCATGCCGGTCCTGGCCTGTGCAGTGGCGGTGGAGATGCCCATGCCCGCCAGCTGCTTGGCGCCGGTGGCTGCAGGGAACGGTGTATCACAGGTGTCAGCGATGAGCCTTGCAGAGCAGCGGTTATAGAGGTGTTACAGAGCCACGCACCTTGAACAAGGGCCGATCCGGTTGTTGGCTGTCAGATGCATCATCTCGCGTCAAACGTGGCACAGCGGTGCAACGTCATTGGCAGGCACACGCAGCAGCACAGGATCTTGAACTGACGTGAGCACCAACGAGACAGCGGCAGGGCTGCGCTGCAGGGTGGGAGCGCGCACCGGCGCGGCAGTTGGCAACCGCACTCTTGTCCTTGGACAGGATCTTGCCGAGGGGCTCGATGACCTGGGTCCAGGTCGAGTCCTTGACGTTGATCCAGTTCTTGTCGGTGTTATTGTGGTAGGGGCTCACGCCGTACTTCCACATGATGACGCCTGCGGGTGCATTGCCGGTTTTAGCGAGCTGGATCGCGGGACATGTTCAGGCGGAATGGGCAGGAACATCGACTGCTGCTATGGCTGAAGTTTTTGGAAGCCCCGCCTCCAACCGCCAAATGCACAGTAGGGCAGCCGCAATTGCTTCTACAGTTGCTGCGCGAACACATCACGCCAAGACTTTTGAGACGTAGGAATTCAAACACAGTTTCAGGGTGTAAGCGCACCGTGGATGGGGCCGCCGGACTTGACGCTTCCCTCAACGATGCCGAAGACGTCCTCGAACCAGGGGTCGCGAATGCGAGCGATGTCGGCGTCAGACGTCGCGGGGCGCGGCACGTATTTGCCAAACTCCTCCACCACAAAGGGCTTGCCGTCCATCTGCGCCTGCGCCGAGCGAGTCGACAGCCACTTCCTGCACGCAAACAGCGCAGAGAGAATGATTAGTCTTGTCTGTGTTTTGAGGGGGACACAGCTTGGATAGAGCGCCTCGGCAGCCGCTTGCTGCGCGCACGGCGGTGGGAAAGAGTGCGAGGTAGAAGTCTGCGGCAGAAGCCCGAGACGACCAATGCAGGTGCGGGGGCCGGTCAGCAGGCTAGCGGTGACAGCTGGCGGCGGAACCAGTTGGCCGCGTGGGAGTGCACAGTTGCACTGCCCAACACATTGACCACAGGTAGGTAGTGTGGCGGAATTGAGAAGCTGGTTGCGTCTGCCGCACCGGTGGAAAGCGAAATTGGCGGAGTTGGCCGGGGCGGCGCCAGACGAGGAGTCGGCCTCGTACGGCGGCGGCAGAGCCTGCGTTTGCAACCATGTACCGTCAGCCGACTGTTCAAAGGGCTGCTATCACAACCTCTTGCTGCTTCTAGCGCGCTGACCACGGCCAGGCGATAGTCAGATGTATCAAGCAGCTTATCCACAGACATACTATGGGTTTCGAGGCGAGGCTGCGTTTCCCTGTTGTGACCTTTAACTGCTGTGCGGCTGCGGTCAGGGTCAAAGTTTGATTCTGAAACGTAATTCGACACTCAGGTTGCAAAGAGGAACGCACCGGTGCGATGGCCCAGTCGTCAACCCACATGTGAGTTGAGTGGTAGTCAATGCCGCGGGTGTTCTGGAGGCTGTAGGAGTCGCCGGTGATGGCGCTCCAGGAGCCTGCGCCGCATAAAAAATTGGTGGTGTCAGCGGAACACAGCAAATCGAAGCCGTTTGGCACGAACGAGTGGCAACGAGCAGCACGGGTGGCGCAGTGAAGTGCAGGAGCAAGTCTGAAGATGATCGGTGGCGCCGGACGGGACACATTGGCTGTTGTAGATGAGGATGAACTGCATCAGAAAGTTGTGCGCCTGCCCTGAAGCGCACCTGGGTTGGAGTCCACGAGGGTCTGCGAGTCGGCGTTGTTGATGAAGCTGGCGAAGCCCTCGTCGCCGACGCCGATCATCTGCTTCGGGGCAATGGTCTTGACGAACGCCGCCATCTCCTTCACCCAGGCCTGTCCAGGTAAATCGAATTACCGGCCATTGGTCGCTAAAGACACCAGGTGGTTGAAGTGTCAGGCGAACTGCTCTGCGTGGAAGAGGTCTGGGGGCAGATTCACTGTGAGGTTGCTTGGAGAGGTAGGGTTGTGATGACTCTGCTGTCATGCACGCAGCGTCGCAGGCACAGATGTGCAGTGGGCAGCGCCAGCACAATGCCAGAACACCGAACGAAGCCTGCTATGGGCACACCGGCAGCCGCCCATCTTATTCACAGCTGCGCCGCGCTGCGCCGCGCCTGCCATGAGGACACGAATTCAAACACACTCAGCAGGTCGCGCACCTGGACGGCCGTGAAGCAGTCGTTGATGTTGGCGCAGTCGGTGGTGTCCTGAGAGGCGTAGCCCGTCGCTGAGTTCACAACAGTCGGCGCGCAGTTACAGCGCGGCTCGTTCATCAGGTTGTATGCCATGATGGTGGGGTCCTCCTGGTTTTGTCATCAATGAAACTGTGAATCAATAATGATGTTCTGGAATGCGGTCGGCCGCCAAAACGACTCCCTGGTGTGTAATGGTGTGGCACGTGTTGGTATCAGTAGCGCCAGCAGGACATGGTGCTCACTGATGCGCGCTGATGCAAGAAGTAACCCTCCTAAATACACTTTCGATGCAGTTGCATCTTATACAGCTGACGCATGAGCTGACGCATGAGGCACCGCCGTCATTCCGCAAGATGTACTGTACCTTGTACTGCAGGCCGGTCTGCTTATTGACGTGGTTCAGCACGAAGCTGACATGGTTCTTGTAGTACTGCTTGCACAGCTCGTTGGTGTAAAAGTCGTCCGCCGTCAGCGCCTGGCCGGTGGCGTTGCCCGCCGCCCACACGATCTGCACCGGCAACGCGCGTGCCTGAGCGACAGCCCCGGCGCAACGTCCGCTGAGGTTTCGCAACAAAGGGAGACACAGGAAACTCGTTGTAGTCTGCCCGCCGTTGCAACAAGCGTCCTCAGGAGAGAACAGAATCACGCACCGCCATCTTGGAGTCGACCGGCGACCAGTTGTCAATGAAAGAGATGATGACCCTGAGGCCGTGCGCCCGGGACCAGCCGACCACCTGCCAGCCCAAGACGACCGTCATCGCAGCCATGAATCTGGAGTGTGGCAAGGCAAGGTAGGTTCAGTGAGTCGATTTGGGCATGCTTTCCACGCATGACAAGCCGAAATGCCGTGAGAGTCTCACCTTGTCGAGGCCTGTGACTGCGTCCCAGTTCCACTTGCCTGCACAGCATCAAGATTTCTGTAGATTCAGCTCCGTTCAATGGTGGTACCTTTGCGAACACACTGACAAAACAGCTTCCACTGCTGCATGAGCTGTTCTTGGGCATATATGTACCGTTGGGCCAGGTCGTGCCGTCGGCGCCCGCGGTTCCATACTTCTTCACATACGTGAAGTCTGTCGTGACGCCGGCGCCGAAAAGGCGCAGGACTGTGACGCCGCTCGACTGCAGCTCCCTAATGGCCCAGAGCGCCTGCGCAGGACAGCTCTGGTCTGTAAGGCAAGCCTGTTATTCATATTGCCGTGTGTACTGCATGTGACAGCGTAAAGACAGCGTGCTGGAGTGCCGCAAAATGCGCGCACGCACCGGGTTGATCTTCTTGCCATTGTGGTCCAGGTAATCTTCGCTGGGCAGGTCGTTGCCCGCGCTGCTCAGCGGGTACTGGTTGGCCGCGATCTGGACCCACCGCCAGGCGTTGGCACCCACAAAATTGAACTCTCGGCACTCCTGGTCCACGAATTGGCCGTTCTGCATGCGGATGAAGCCGCGGTGTGCTGCCTTCGCCCCTGTTGCATCAGGCGAAATCTCGCGTCAGCGCGACTCGCAGTGTCTGAGTGTCTTGATGATACTCAAAAATACACTGTCAGTGAGCCTTGCGGCGTTGCCTTCCTATTGCAGGCTCATGCATGTGGGCACATGACTGCTCAGATGGCTGCAGAGCGAAGGCGCAGCCCCGCCACCTCCGCGCAGTTGTGTGGCGCCAGGCGTTATGGTACTGGCCAGATTGGCTCCGGCCTGACCGATGGGTGCTCAGATCGAGAACCTACGCACCGGCTTGTGTAGACAGCAGGGCCACAGTGACGGCCACCAAGCAGGCCAGCGACGCGGTCCTCCGCGAAGACGCGACCATTCTGAGTCTGCACCACGCATAAAAGAACTTGAGTAAGCGCAGACCCGCGTCCGAGTGCCGGGCTGCAAGTGCACCCAAGCACTCGACGGGTGCCAATCAACATGCACAAACATGTTGCCGGGGTACTTGGCGTGGTGCTGCACGGCAGATCATGCACATGACGCCTCATACTACAAAGATCGATGCTTACCGCGTTGCCCGAAGGCTCGCCGTGGCTGCGACCGAGGTGCAGAGTCTGAGGCTGTTTCGGTTGGTGCCGCTCAGCCGCTTCTGTCCGACTGCACTCACTGTGCCGCGGAGACGCAGTCGCATTCAATCACTAGACGACTAGTGTCCAAAACAACTGGATTGCAGCGGGGGACGGAAGCGTGCCAATGCCGACAGCTGCAAGCCACCGTCGGTCACAGCTGTTGCGGGTGGCGGATCCACGGAGGAATTGGTCATCCCTCAACGGGGCAATGAGCGGTCTTCCCCTGGCCTGGCTTCCAGGGGGTCGAAGTGTTTTGCACGGGCAACGGGGTACCGGAGATCGCTATCAGATTTTGCCGTGAGCGAATGCCGCCCAAAGGTTCAAGGCTTGATGAACGGAACAACGTTGACTATAAATTCCGTTACTTGCATGCGACATGCGCTCCTCGTAATAACATTTACGCCTCATTGGGGATGTCTGTAGTTTCCGGAACGCTGCGAAATTCTTTGCGATAGCTTTGAGCGAAAAGGCGACTCGCCACTATGACGATAATTGCTTGCGTCTGTCACACGCCGATTTCAGATCCAGGCGATATCCCTGGCTCGGTAGGCTGAGGCTTGAATGACACGTCCGCTGCCGGTGCTGCTTGACAGTGGGAGAGAAACCGGTTCCACTGTGCAACTGGACAATTATCAAACCTGGTATTTGGAGTCTCAGCAAGGACAACTCGACTATACTACGTATTCTAGGGAAGGCGCCAGCGTCCCACTCATTTGCTGCCCTGCGGCGCCATGGTGCAAGGAGTAGCTTGGCCCGCTGGGCCACAGCTCGCCGAGGAGCCGGCGTCTCCATGCCGGGTGGCAGAGGCCGCTCCAGATCCAAAAGGCGGACTGGAGCCTGCGTCATCGCTCGGCACAGACAGCCTCCCGGCGTATAGTGACGATGCCAAAGACTCAGCTGCTGCCACCTCGAGATTCCTGGCGGCCGCAGCCGCCGCTGCCGCTACGCAGCAGCACATCCTCTCGGCCGGATCACAACAGCCGGTAAACATCTCGTTTGGCGGCGGAGCGGGTGACACCCGCCAAACGTTCAGCGGCAGTGGCGCGGCAGCTTCTCAGGCCAGGGCGGCGTGGCAGGCGCAGCGGCGGGATATGCTCCGCAGCACGCTGGCGGGCCTGACGCGGAGGCTGCAAGCGCCGCCGCCGCCCGCTCCCGAGGTGCTCCCGTTGTTCAGCTGTTTTGGCGGCCTCTGACGAGGCATGTCTTGCATCAAAACTTGCCTCCTGCAGTAACCGCCGCAACCTTTCTTCTGTACAAGCCTATCGAGCAGCCAAGAAATTTCCTTTGCGCATTGCAGGTGCAGCCGACTGCGTCAGTTTCCTATGTGCTGGAGTCTGCCAGCCGGCAGCTGGGCGCGGCACCTGGGACTGCCAGGCTGCCGCACCTGGTGATCCGGCCGCCGGGCCTGCGGGAGGTCACTGGCCCGGAGGTGGACGCTGCGGCATACTGCCTACTGGATGCGGTAAGTCCCAGATCGATACCTGCATCCCTCGCAGTCTTCTGTGGGAATCATTGACACCTACAGCTATGTGCCGCTTTACGCAACTGGGCTGCGACTCGGGTCCAGCAAGTGCAGGTGGAACTCATCGCTGATGTGGCAGCCTCCGGATCCGCATCAGGCAACGTGCATGGTTACTGGCTTGCAGGATGTGGCAGCAGCACTGTTCGACTCGCTGGGCGACGCCGCACAGAAGGACTACCTGTTGCGGCCGGGGAACCGCAGCGCAATCATTACACAGCACCACGGCACGGCGCAAACGCTCGCGGGCGCTTCAGCGCTGGCGCCGCTGCTGGCCGACCGCGGCGTGGCGCTGCTGCACTTTCGCCTGGGCGAGGACGGCGGCCTGCTGCCTTGCCAAATGGAGTCTGCAGGACCTGCGGCGGCGGCAATGGCGGCGGCGGCGTCTGTGCCAGCGGCGGCGGCTGCTGCTGCGGCGGCATCGGCGTCGGCGGCGGCGTGTGCGCCGGCGGTAGCAGCGGCGACGGCGGCGGCGGCGGCGACTGCAACATCGGTGCCGGACGCCATCGATGTGGCGTCAGAAGGAGCGCCGGCAGCACCGCTGCAGGGGCAGGCGGCAGCCGGCCAGGAGGATGCATCACCTGCGCAGCAGCAGCCGCATGACGAATACAGGCACGGCACGCTTGAGGCGATGCATTGGAACCGCCTGATTATTTGAGACAGCCAAAGCTTTGCCGGGTATACTCAAATTCAGCTTGTCTAATACAGAATTTTGTAAACACCACCCAGGTGGGCATCGGGCAGCACGCTGCAGCTCGGCATCAGCGTGAAGAAGGGCATCGGCGGAACATACCCCGCTCGCTGTGCCGCCCAACGGCTGCAGCGCACAGGTGTGAAATGCTTCAATACATAATCAACCTCTGTATGTCCTGCTCGTTGTTTGGTATTGTCACTCTAGAGCAGATGAGATCGCCGAGAGCTGCACGATCTGCCCCAGCTGTCCGCCGTTGGGAGGCATCATTCTCAGGCTGTCTGTGACGAAGATGCAGGCATCCTGTCGACTCTCCTGGACGGGGATCCACCTTCAGCAGGTGCCGTGGCAGGCGTCCCTCTCGAGCATGAGCAGCCGGCAGCGGAACTTTCTATGGCGGGAGAAGGGGCGGCGGGAGCGGGGGCCCCGCCGGCTGGCGGCGCCCTGGCAGCATCACCGGAAGCAGAGCTGCTGGAGGCAGTCGACGAGGAAGGCGCTGCGCCGGATGCCCCAGCATGGTACGCCTTCCGCGGCGGTCTTGGTGTGCCTGCCGCTGCCTGCCGCTGCCCTGATGTGGAGGCATACAGAACTCAAGAGCAGCAGCACAACCCTGTTTGATACACCCAGGATGAAGTTGACTACCCTCCTGTTGTGGACTTCTGTACATGCTGAAGAGTCACCCAATTGCGAAAGCGCACTATTGCAGGAGCGAGGCGCAGGCGCAACGCCCAGACGCACCAGCGGCGCAAGGGTCGCACCCGGAGCGGCCGAATCGGAAGGGGCACCCCAAGCTGAAGCTCGCCACCCTCTCCTGCCGCCTGGAGCTGTATGTGGGCTTCGAGCTTTGGGCGGCGCTGCCCGGGTGCGACCGGCCAGGAACGATCTCGGCACTCGATCACCACTGCAGAAGCTCGAGAGTTCCTGTCCGTCTGGATGCGTACCTGGCTGAAGGACGAAGCAATGCCAGCCTGCAAAGCCCTCTGCCCGCACACACATGATTTTTGACATGAGGGTTCAGGATCTCCTGTGGAAGCATCTCCTCTCTGGTGGTGAAGCACTGTCGATCTCGTGCCGCAGCCACCAGCGCGACATCCTGTTCAGTGCCGTCCGTGGCGTGGAGCGGAGCCTGGACCGCCAGATTGCGGCACTCAGCCGGGCACGCCTGCTGGCCTATGCTGAGCGGCTGGCGGTCAGCACCAGCGGACCTGTTGCGCAGCCCTGCAGCACGCAGCCGGCCGAACAGGAGCAAATCTATGCGGCTGCGCTGCAGGCACAGCCAACGCCTGCAGCAGCTGCGTGGACGGGCGTTTGCATTGGCGTGATGCCGCCTACCGTGACCAGCGGGAGCCCAAAGCAGCTGCCGCAGCTCCAACTCCATGAGCGGCAGCCTCCGCCACGGACTTTGCAGCCGCAGCCGCCGGCGACGCCAGGCAGGCTGCCCAGCAGCATGGCTACCAGCCCGCAGGCAGCAGAGGCCCCTGCAATGGGAGAAGCGGCAGAGGATGCGGGATCCGCCAGCCGGGAGGGGTTGGCGGTGTCCTGCCGCCCCTCAGCTGCCGTAGGCACTGCATGCCAGCGGACGCAGCCTGCGGCGCTGCTGACAGGCGGGCGGCCCGCGGCATCGCTGCCGACACCTGAGACGGATGCGGCGCCGCAAACGCCACGGAAGGCAGCGTCGAAGTGTCCCGACGCAGAAGCAGCTCTCGGGCCGCAGACGCCACAGAAGGCACCGCAGGTCCGGCCGGCGCTGGCTCTCAGTCCCAACGCGGCGGCCAGCCAGGCAAGTGGGCCGAAACAGCAGGCGGCGTCAGCGACCAATAAGGACGGTGCGGCAGTGGGGCCGAGCTCAGAGACTGAAACAGCTGCTCCGGCCCTGGATGCGCTAGCGGCGGCAGCGGCAGCGACGGCAGCGGCGACAGCGGCAGCAGCGGCGGCAGCAGCGGCAGCAGCGGCGGAGGTCCCCGTACCGCCCATCGGCGAAGCGGAGGCTGTGGCGCTCGCGGCGGCGTGCGCAGGGGCGGCGGCGCCGCACGAGCGCGCCGCCGCGGGTGCCATCCCCTGGCCGCTATACCTCATATGCACAAGGGACTCCTTCTCCCGGGACCTCGTGCAGGTCAACAAGCAGGCGCGTTTGCATCTGCACCTGCATTTGTGTTTGCATTTGTGTTTGCAATATAAATTTTTACATGTGACGGCATATTGTCGTCTGAAAGCCAGAGTTTGTGCGCCAGACTTTAAAATCGCTCTTGGAGGCTTCACACTGAACTTCCTGACGATTCCCGGTGTAAGACACAGCTGAAAGATACATACTCCAGCGCTGCTGACGGACATGCTGTTGGTCTCTCAAGCTGGCTGTGGCCGAGCGGCGCTTTGTGAGGACGCGGTACTTCTTCCCTGCCGGGCAGGAACCCGACAACTACTTCGAGGTGGGTGAAGGAGTTATGCGGCGGGAAAAAGTATGTCCTCTCTGCTGCAGCAGCTCCTGTTCTGGCAGTGCCCAATGTCAGCCTGGCCTGCAATAGTCGCACTCGAGCAACAGACTGACCAGCCAGTTGCTGCAACATGACGGCCGCATCCAGGTTTCAGCTGTGCCGCAGGTGACAGGCCAGCATTCCGAGGCGATGGATCCCGAAGAAACTCAGCCAGTCGGCGTGACGTCATACACGGAGGTGATGCCTGACGTGACGACCCCTGTCAAACGTGCACCTCTGGGCTGTTTTCCGATGCAATGCAGCCTGAACACACGTGCGGGATCACACCAGCGGACTCAGCCGCACCCTTCAGCCGCAGCTTACAAGCATCACCACGCAAGCTATTCTTTCATGTCCTTTCCCTCATGCCTGGCATCCATTCTCAGGTGTTCGGCGAGGGAGAGCTGGCGGCCATCGAGGCGGCCGCGGACGCAACGGCTGCAAGGGGGCGCCGCGGGGCGCTGCCGTTGGAGTGCATGTGCGAGTCGCACGGCCGCGGCGGCGGCCTGCGCCGCACCAAATTCTTCTTTGGTGCGCACGGGATCGGGTTCGAGAGCCGAATCCCACATTCCAACAACCGAGTTCCGGCTACTGGCTCTCGGATTACCACAATTCTGCTTCAAAAGTTGCAGGGTTTAGGGGCTGACACGGTTTGTGTTGACGTCGGCGCGGCCCTCACCTTTCAGCCCGACTTGCAAAGCACCTGCTCCAAGCGCCTGCTGCGTCTCAGCCGCTCTTTGAGATGACTTTTGATCAGGTACTGTCACCATACACAGGCGCAAGGTACCTCTGGACGCGGGAGCAGCTGGCGGAGGCGGGTGCGCTGTGCGCTGCAGGCGTGCGAACAGACGTCCCGGCGGTGCCGTGCTGGACAAAGGCAAGTCCGCACCTGTTCGCTTCCTTCTGGTCCGACTCGGGCTGCGCTCAGAGCTGCGTGCCGTCGGGGAACCGATCCCTGTGCTTCGACAGCATTGAGGCAGACTCTGGCTGAGCTTGCAGCAGGTGCCTGTGCAACTTCGTAGTATCGCTTCGCAGTTTCGACATAAATCTTTTTCCTGCTGCAGCGGCGTGTAGAAAGACGCTGGCGGCGGCAGGCCTGCTGTCGCCGAGCGTTGCCACTCCGCGGCACTCCACCACGCACAACATAAAAGCACCTGATAGACATGTGCTTGTATTTCTGACTGGCAATACGCTGCCGCAGCGGCGCGTGGAGGAGCCGCTCGTGGCGGCGGGCCTGCTGCCGCTGGGCTTCGTCAACTCAGCGGCGCTGAACATGTATGTGGATGGTAGCGAGGGAATTCAAGCGCATTTTGACGACGCCGGGCGCTTCGAGCGGCCGATCCTGTCGATGCGCCTGTTCTCTGACAGCCGCCTGTCATTCGGGACGCAGCTGTACGGGTAGGCCTGGACGCAAACACACTTCAGTTGTCCCGCAATGCTGCTCGTGCTCTGTTGCGTGACAGCGCCCTCGCACCCGCCACGCAAGGAGCATGCTGCACTTAAGCACTCGCGTCCACCGTGAGCCTCTGCGCCAACTTGAGACCCATCAGCACAGATGACCCTGTTGCATAAACACAGGAAAGAGGATGCTGCTGGACGAAAGCTGTGGCGTTGGCACATGTGGAGTCCTCCTGAAGGCAGGGCGTGCAATGGAAGCGTCAAACTTGACCTCCCTGAAACAGGTACGGCAACGGCGCCTTCTGCATCGACATGCCGCGCGGCGGCGTCACCATAATGGAAGCCGGCGGCTACGCCGTCTCCGGCGTGAAGCACTGCGTGCGGCCCGCCGACATGTCAGGTGCCTCTTCCCCATGCGCCAGCGCCTTTTGAGTGCATGTCCAGTGCCGCGTCTACGCCAATACTGCGCACTGGGAAGGGTTTATCATACTCAATGGAAGAGCACCACCAATCCGCACCTTCGATCTGAATTTCGATCTGCGGCCTGCACTAGTGAAAGGGTTGCACTCTTCGAGACATGTTCCACGCTTCATGCAGGCAAGAGCGCCGGCCTGATCCTGCGGCGCATTCACGCGCCGGTGCTGGCTGAGGCGCGCGCCCTCGAGCTGGAGCGCCTGGCAGCGACCGCCTCGCGGTGGAGCCTCCGAGCCGCGCCGCTGCCGCCGCCGGCGCCACCGCCGGCCGTGCCGCTGCCGCCCCCCGGCAGGAGGGCGCCCAAGAGGTGCACGAGCGCCGCTCAATCGGCGTCCAGCTGGGTGTCAGTGCTCATTCTTGATCGGTGTCGATGCTATCTGTATTGAGCTTTAGTTACTTGCCTGCGCCTGTACATCGCGGCGGTATGATCAACGTGGACAACATCACAGCACAGATTGATCCAGCGCAATTTCCCGACGTATTCATATGACACCATTGGCAACTCACCGTTGGTGCTGTGCGGTGTCGGTGCAGGGCGCTGCCGCGGCGGGCGCGGCCGGCAGATAATGTGGCGGCGGAGTGTCGCGCGGTGCTGGACGACTGCATCTCGCGGCTGGAGTGGAAAGAGCGCGTGGCCGGGGATGTGCGCCTCGTCGTCCAGGACATCATCCGCCGGGTGTGCATTACCATTGTCATGAGGCTCTGCAGGCTGCCGGCGCTGCTGACAGGGCACGGGGCCAGCGCACACGGAACTCAGCATCCTGAGCCCAAGAGCTTCAGATCGGCGAGTGCACGTCCGGCAGTGCACAGCCAGGTCCAGGGTGAATCGTGTCGTATTCCATGACGCAAATCTCAAGTCTCCTCTGGCAGCTGAGGGGAGCCGCTCTGTCCGGCTGCAGGTGGAGGACGGGGAGCGCGGCACGCCAACCGACCGGCTGCCGGCCGCGTCAACAGACCGGCTGCCGGCCTCGCTTGCGGCTGCAGAGGACCGCGGCGCCGGCTGCTCCGCTGCTGGCGGCCGTGCAGGCCACCCGCTGTGCTTTGTCTGCGAGCGTGGCGGGATGCATGGAGGTGTGACTTGTAAACCGTGAAACCCTGCATGTTCTCGTCTGTAGGAACACATTTGCATCGCAATTTGCACATCGTGGAAGGCCTGCAGCCTTGACAGTTTCCAGAGAGCAGCAAGCTTCCGGCGTGCATGGCATTCCAGCACGAGTGCGGTGAAGTTGCATACTGGTCTTGCATACTGGCACATCCAAACTTTCACGACTGCTGCACGAAGGCAGCACAACTGCTGTACAACAGCCACGCATGTTTCAGGGCCAGTCTTCGACCTCGGATCAGAGCGATTTGTCGTTGAATACCTGCAGATGCGGCGGGACTGGCGGTCGCCGGCAATGCTCTTTGGTCATGTGCCGGGCCCTGCCGCCAGAGCTTCCACCGCAGCTGCCAGCAGCCGACGCCAGCTGGCCAGTGCCACGCCTGCGCCACTCGCAGGTCTGCGCTTCTTCTCTTCGAATGTATGCCACACTGAGTGCCATGGAGTCGTTGCCCACAAACACATCGCGGTGTCCGCCAATGAACATCTCGTGCTTGAGGCCAGGGCTGCATGGCACTGTCAGGCCCGCAGGCTTGATTGGCTTGTGTCCTGTGCGCTAAGATGCAGCTCATGACCTCTAAGCTGCTGTCCTGGGCATGTGGGTTTTGCTTGGATGCGCTGCTGAAGCTCAACTTGTGCTTCCCTTCATATGCAGGTGGCCCTGCTTCCACTGCGGCGCCGGAGCCGGGGACCTGCGCAAATGCAGCGTGGCAAAGTGCGGGCGGTGGTACCATGGCACGTGCCTGCTGACGCTGCAGCAGCAGAGGGAATCTGCCCCGCCGCAGCAGTCCTCCCGTTGCCCGCTGCACCACTGGTGCGCACTTTCCTCGCTTTGTCCTGCACTTGGCCACCAGCATTTTCCTTAGTAGGCAGAGGCACCAGATCTGCGGCACTGAGATGCTCTAGCCACTGCGCTGCAGATCGGCTGCTTGTCGCTTGTGCTCCGAGGTAACTCGGGAATCCTCCCTAGCTTGGACTTGTGCTCACTCTTTTGCCGTGAAAAGGCCACGCTCTGTGCTTTGCTGCGTTTGCAGCGCAGCATGCGGCGTCTTGGCTGACGCCTCGCCGATGGCGCAATGCATCCGCTGCCCGCGGGCCTTCCACATCCGGTGCGGTGCGGCTCACCAGTCAGATTGCCTGGCCGCCACTGTGTCTCGTACATTTTGCGGGGACTCGCACTGCTGGGCATGGGTGACTGAACAGTGGCCAGATACCTCATCAGTCAAGTTGCAACATGTGTCTCAGTTAGATGATGAGAAACACGAGCATGCGCCAGGTGCAAGCCACACGACGCCCGGCTGCTGTCAAAGAGGCTCATGCGGTGTGGGCACCACGCCCCTCTGCAGCCTGGGGCGCGAGCGCCGCCGTTGCCACTCCTGAAGCCGCAGCAGCAGCAGCAGCAGCAGCAGCGGCCGCAGCTACAGGCACGTCTGGCGGCAGTGCCCTCACCGAGAAGTGTGCGGCAGGCGGCAGCGGCGATGCAGCGCGATTCTGCCTGGGCAGCGGACTACCCGCACGCACTGCCGCCAGCTCACGCGAGCGTGCCAGTGTCTGACATGGCGGGGAAGGCAGGCGCCGCTGCAGCGCAGCTGACGCAGCGCACCACGCCTGCCCATGCCGCGTGGCCGGCGCCCACTGCGGCGGTCCAGCCGCTGCCGCCGGCGGCAGCCAGTGCGGAGAAGGCTACACCATCATCGCCAGCGGTGTCGCGGGGCAGCATGCCGCTAGTCAAGACGCTTGCACAGCACGGCACCCCGGCGCAGACTGGCGCAGCAGCACGAGGACCCAAATCGCCCACCGCGCCTGCGCAGAAGCGCGTGGCGCCATGGAGTGTGCACGCTTGTCTGCAGTGCGGCAAGGGGCCGGTCAGTCCGCAGGCGGGATCGGCGGCGCGGGCGCAATGGGTGGCGCCGAGTGCGCCCCCGCACAAGATGGCCAAGCACGACTGGATGTCGCAGCGGCGGTAGTCTGCGCTCGCGATTCTGAAAAGATTAATGGCACGGAACAAGTGGACCGGTTGTTGGGCAAGGCATAGAGAGATAATAGGTTATAACGTACGAGGAAAAACTGGTTTTCTAGCAGATGGTGCACGACTTGGAATTTATAAAGGGTTCAACATTTAAAGCATCCAATGTATCGGCAAGGATGAACCGGCAGCAGTGTTCGTATGGTTCAGCCGTATGAGGTCTAGGTCCATTTTGACTTTATTACAGAGACTTCAGTGAGAGGTGCTGACAAGAAGGACTCCTTCTGACCCTCCCCGAACTCACGCCTCCTGAAGCCATTCGTCCGAAATCTTCCGGAACGGCGGCCAATTGCTCACATCTGACATCAAAAGCGAAACACACAGTGATTCTCGGGTCGTGCACGCGCACTTGCCCAGAAGAGCCAATTCAAATGATCTGACAATACAGAAGTGGTGCAGTCAACGAGGAGATTCTGGGGAACATTGGTCGTCCAGCAGCCGATGCGAAATTAACCGTGCCGGCCGCCAAACGCCGCAGACACCGGATCGCGCAGGCGCATGCTGCCGTAGGTTCCGCCGCTTAGGACCTGCAGCCATCAGAATGCCTCGTTAGCTCAATCAGGCGCAGACTGCCTTGAGTGTCGCGGAGCGGCTGAGCACATGCGCCACACAGATGTCTGTCTCCCTTTCCCATTGACGAAAACCGCCATCCAGTGAGTCAGAGGGGTCGACGGATGCACAGGTGGCAATTAAAACTAACACCATCGACAACATTCATGTGGTCACCTCAGCGACGGACGTTCCGCTGCCGCTGCCGCCGCCGCCGCCGCCTTGGTTGAAGCTGAAGCTGCACGAAAGCGAGCCCGAGCGCGCGAAGGAAGCGGACCGCACCATGGTCGGTACCACGATAGAGCGCTGCCGCGCGTACCTATACATTGCAGAGTGGAGAGATGATAAGATTGTGTGTCCAAGTCCACGGTCTCAACAAGATCTCAGGAAACGTCGAGACCTTTCAAGGTTCAACGCCACCAGAAGGTGTCCGACAAAAGCAGGCGAGCACCCTCAAGGACACAAGTGACAGCAAGGCGGGAAGTGAGTTGTGCGCACTCGCGGACGCCCTGCTTCTGCCGGTCGGACAGGTGCGGCGCGGCGGCCTCGTCGGCGCCCGCCAGGAAGGCGTCCTCGCCGCCCGCCTCCAGCGCCTGGATGACCTGTAGCAGTCGAATGTGAGAGGGGCTTCAGAATGCTGAGGCGCCTCCAGCGCCTGACTGACCTGCGGCAATCGGATGTGAGCACGGCTTCAGAACGGTGAGGGTTCAGGGTTCAAGGGCGTGGCGGCACGAAGGAGGGCGTCCTCGCCGGTGGGGCCTGAACGACCTCTGTGAACAGGTTGCGAGGAGCTGCAGGGTTTAGGGAGGCGTGGCGGCCTGTCCCGAGTGGGCTCACAGCGTTGGCCTTCCTTATGCCGCCACACTGCCGTGGTGCCGGCAGGTTCGCCACTGCCCAGCGGCACACATGCCTCTGCCTGTGCCACGCAGGGAGAACTCCTCCCGCTGTGATCAAGCTACCAGAAAGAAGGTTGCAATGCATAGCGGCCCCTGGCAGATAGCAAGATCGAACGAGAAGTGCCTGGACCATCGCCTGCAGCCCTTCTTTCTTCTATGGACTGATTCACTTGATGAATTTTTGATTTGCTTCAGCTTTTCACCTGCAGCCGCTCCTTGGCCTTGAGCGCCTCCTGGTCCCAGTCGACGCGCAGCATGGTGATGATGCACAGAATGGCTGCGGAAGCAGACACACAGTCATATTTTCTTTGGTGTTTGTGATCAATTCGTGCTGCCCAAATTGATTCCGCATCGTGAGAGCTGAGATTCCACTAGGTAGTGCGCCGGTGTGAACACACAGCTTGAACATGCAAAGTTGTGACAGGGGGGACGCTGCTCGCCTGTGACGATGACGCCGGTCAGAATGCCACACCACAGGCCCACCAGCCCATAGTCGAAAACGAAGGCCATGGTGTATCCCAGCACCTGCACCGCATTGGTGAGGTTTGTGTCATTGCCGTGAGTTGCAAAGGTGACCAGGTCTCGGCTGGCAGCCAGTATGAACAGATTATGCGCGAGAGCTGAAAATGGCCAATACTATCATATGATGGTTTTTTATTGAATGGTTTGCAGAAGGGCATTGCAACAGAAAGGTAAACCAGGACATAATGCGTACCACGCCAAAACCCCAGAAGCCGATCAGGTTAAATGCCATCAGGTAGGCCTGCCGCCCCATGCCTCTGCGCACGGACAGAGCAGGACGAATGGGTAAAAGGCATTCGGTGGTGCTGGTGTGAGTAACGTTCTCTAGCCAAGCTCAATGTGCAGCACACAGCCTGCAGTGACAGCACCGCAAGGGGAGACATAACGCTGCAAAGGCATAGGGCAGGGCGAAGCTGCGCCGCGCTCACCAGAGGACGCCGGCGATGCAGCCCAACATGCCATGAGGGAACTGATACAGCGTGATGGCGGCGACCTTTCCAATAAACGTTTCCAGCAAAATGCGGTCAAGGAATCTGATCTGCTCACCGGAGGACGCCGCCAATGCAGCCCAAGATGCCGTCGGGAAATTGGTAGAGGGCCGCGATGGGGCAGATGGCGGCCACCATCTTCACGACTTCGACGTCGCTGACAAAGAGGTAGCCTGATCATTGCAGAAGAAGATGCGTCAGAATAATGGTTGGCGATAAGCACTCAGCGTAACCGTCAGAAGTCAGGCTGCTGCCGAGTTTGAGCATCAACAGTCCGAGGTCAGCGTCTGCCAGTCATGCGTCACCTATTGCGGAAGATGAAGATGAGGGCGCCCGCAATGGTCAGGAATCCAGTGCCTGATGACAGAACCACAGATCCAGTTTGGCATGATGCAACCCACAGGGCTTGCACAGGCACATCGACAGACAAGCATCTTCACGATAATCTGTCTGGCAATGAGCGCACCAATGACGACGCACACAATTCCTGACAGCCTGGCCTGCAGGCATGGCCACCGTTGCGGGGCGGTCACGAGGCAGACACAGGTTGGCCAGCTGCACTCCATGCACCGTTGTAATGCGCAGGCATTACGATACGACGCCCAAGGTGCACCACAACAGCTTGCACATGCTGCAGTTGGAGCGGTCCAGATTTGCACGATTCTTCCAGCGGGTGGCGCTGCACACCTGCTGCCCGAGGCCGGCGCCCAGCAGGTTGCCGACGCGGATGGTGGAAGCGGTCGCGACGCCAAAGGGGAAGCTGATGAAGAGGAATACGCACAGCGTGAGCATTGCTGCAGCGCAGACACAACGAACGTCGGTGCTTGTCCTGTTTCAATGTTCCTGACAGGAGTTTCAAGCTGTCAGGGTACAGGGGACCCTGCTCCGCACCAGAACATTCCCGGACGCCAAGCTGCCCGGTGGGTCTGATGATGCTGATCCACCCACCCGTGCGAAACAACAAGATCACACAGCACGCACTTTGCAACACAGGCAAGGATAGGCGTTGAGAAAAAGTACCTGTGTGAGCGTCCAGCTCCACTGTGCCTGCAGCGCAGGAGGCCAGATCCATTTAGGGGCAGCCGTTTACGCCTGGGGTTATGAGAAGGCCGACTGTAGAAAGGCCAACATGTCGACGCACTGCAGCTCGGTGGTGGCCACGAGAGCCGTCCACAATGCCTCACCAAGGGCGCCAGCAAAGGCGGTCGTCACATCGAATGACGACGCGTCCGCAGCCATCATCAGGCCTGCATGCAAAGCTGTTGCTTGAACACAGCGGGAGAGAAAGACGCTTCACCGCACCCGAGAAATGGCAACAAAATCAGAGATGAAATAAGACCCACATCAACAGCTGCAATGTCATGAAAGCTGCGCACCTCCCGGCAGACCCAGCGTCCAGAACTGGCGGACCGAGGTGAAAGTGAAACCGCTTTTGATGGCGGCAGACACTGTCACAGCGTTCTTATCTGTCTCATCATCGCCGGTTTCGGGCAGCGACAGGCAATTCATGCCGCAGCAGCCCACATATCCTGCACGCACATACATTTCCAGCTTGTTACATCTAGGAGCTGAAGAGGAGTGCAGTTCAGTGAAGGGTTGCAGCCGCCAAGGGTGAACTTACTCTGCTCAAAGGCAACCTCGTACGACTCACCGACGAGCAGCAGAAACATGAGCACTCTGGTGGCGGAGAAGGCCGCCGCGGCGCCAGCAAATCCGTAGAGTTTGATGAGGACCAGGTTGACCGGAATGTTGAGCAGCGCGCTGATGCCGGTCACAACAGCAGGCGGCCACATGATCGTCTGGGCTTGCAGTGTCTGTAGGGTACATTCATGGAACGTAAACCTTTGATGCTCAGACCCCGATCTGCTGCGAAAGCAGGTCTGGCATCAGTGCAATACTGACGTATCATAGCACAGTCGCACCCGCAGCTACACCGGACACACGGCTGTCACGAGGGTCGTACCTTCATGATGCACAGGCTCCATATGAACGGCAGCAGGCCCGGAATCATCCAACGCGAGTACAGCCCCACCATCTGGCACAGATGCACAACCACTGTCACCACTGTGAACATGTTAATATGCAAGGTAAACGACATCTTCAGGCACCACCGCTGCGTTTCTGCAGTCAACTCCAGACGAACAGCGCCGGGATCACCGTTGCGATGTGGTCAGGCTGTCGGAACAGCACCACAGCGACGCTGTCCGCAAACCAGAGGGCTGCAGCCATTCAGCATCCTCAGCAAAGCGCGTATGGAGCATCCACCGGTACAGCATTCAGGCAGCTTTCAGGCAACTTTCATGGAGCTTTCAGGTAACTTTCAGGCAGCTCAACTTTCAGGCAGCCGCATGCTCCTCTCGTGCTTTTGCAAATGCCACACTCACCTGACGCCATGACGACCGACAGTAGCGTCATGACGACGTGTGCAGAGGCAGACCAAGTGAGGACTCCTGCGCGGTCGCCGGACCCGTATGCCTGCGCAAAATCAAACATTGGTTGGATTTGGCTTGGGTTTGGTTTGGTCTGGTTGGGCTGTTTTGGTTGGATCCCAAATCTGGTCTCACTTCTGGTCCCAGTGCGATGCCAGTTGCCATGCGAGATGCAGTGATCATGGCAAAGCCCGCTGCACTTGCGCAGAACCACATCCTGCAGGAGTAGATGCCTTACTCCCGGCTCCCACCTGGCTGCCGAGTGTGTCGAGCGCCGATGTCACGCCAAGGAGGAAGTAGAACAGGAGGTTGAACCTGTTGGTCTGAATGACTTCGATTGATACATGCCTTCGTTTGCCGTCATCAATGCAAATTCAATGCCCGTGCATGTCAAGTGTGCATTTTCAGGCTCTCGCCACACCATGTGATGCCAATGGCCGCCGCCGCTAGTTCTACGGCGCCCACATGCCCGATGATCACCTGTTGCAGGAGAGATGCCACCCAAAGGTTGTTTTTGAAGTCACTCCGGGACAAGTAGTGGTGGGCTGATGCCGTGTGCAGTCATGCGAGTCTGGGTGCAGATGATGTCGACGGCTGATTCCTGTACCATCAAGTCGCATGCATGCTATTTCAGCCAATCAGAGATGCGAACCTGGTTGGTCACGACCAGCCCCTGCGATCAAAGCACGAATGTGAACGTCAGCACATGCATATTTGCCATCGCACAGCGAGCCGACGCCATTCATCATGCGTGATGCTGTACGTGTACCTGCTGGGCAGCCAGCTGGAAGATTGCTGGTGCGCTCAAGCCGATTAGATACTTCGTCTCCGAAATCCAGTCGACTTTGATGGGTACCGGCTCTGAACCCAGCTCCTCGTCGCCATCACGGGGCAACAGCAGCGGGTCTTCCATTGATGCCGCCATGGCCTGCCTGTCACATTTGCTCGGCTTGTCAAATCGTTTTAGCAGTGGACGGTGACGCAGCGAGCTCGCCAAGGTTGGATCTAGGTCTAGGAATTGTCACGGGGACCATGTGCACAGTGAGTGTGCATGCAAGTTTTGGTACGGAGGCGGTTACCTTGAAGCCGAGCCAGAGTCCATGCAGTTACGTGCTGACACAATAGCTGTTTCAGTGAGACTTGATGGACTGCACATGCTGTCTCTGCATTGACAGTGTGCGAGGAACTATCGCCATTGAGTTTTGTCGTTGGATTAAAACGTCACGTCACCCTCACAGCAAGCGTGTTGCGTAGCATGATGCCAACTTTCCATGTCCGCTTCTGACAGAGTCTTTGGCCTTGTGACACTGTGCGTTGCAGGCGCCGCTTTCGTTTATGCCAGCCTCTGGCTACTAGGCACGGTGGGTGCTGTCTCGAACGAAGCTGGCGTTAGGTTGCAGCAACGACCATCCTTTATGGAACCTGTACCAACCATCCCGCTGGTGTGTGCAGCCGTTCGCGGAGGAGGGGCTGTTCTTGCTGGACCTGTTTCCGCCGGTTGAGCGGCTTGTGAGCGCCACCGCTCTGGCCGGCGCGCTGGCGGCCAGCCTCTTGGTCGGCTATATCGGCTGCATTCTCGTCCACTCTCAGCTCGTCAGGCACGCCAGCTCATGATGCAGTTCTGATGCATGCTAGATGGACGCAGGTGCTGCCACTCACCTCCGGCGACACCGGCGTCGCACCATGCGCCTGTATTATCGCAAGTCTTCATTTGATTTTTTCAGCTGTGCAAGCCAACCGGCTCTCAAAATCCTTCACAAGAGCTTGTGTCTTTCCCTCAATCGTACAGGCTCAGTCAGTGACGGGCACAGCTAGGTGCCATGGGTGACGCCGAACACCTGGACAACTGGCAGCAGCAGCTGGAGGAGGTCACAGTGCTGCAGTCCATCTGTGGCGAGGACTTCACGGTGCTGGCAGAAGGTTTCAGTAGCAGCGGCGATGGCGATGCGGCTGGCCCCTGCGAGGAGCTCGCGGCGACGCTGCCGGCCGAGCCGCTGGAATGCCAGGCGGCCATCCATGTGGAGCTGCCGTCGGACGGCCTCGCGCTCGCGGTGAGTTGGCAGCCTGCCGAGTGCTGCATCTCATCTGTTCTCTTGGCAATGAGCAACAGCATGCAGGGGGAAGTAATGGGACCCTCGATTGGTTGACGCAGGCTGACGCTTGGGATATAGAGTCAGCATGCGCATGCACAGCAATATGATGCATCTGCCTCGACGACTTCTCGCGTACTAGCTGTATGCTCTGCCGAGTGCAGATGAGTGAGCGGGACGCCGGCAGCGATGGCGCGGCGCCCGGCACAGACAGCCCGGCAGCCGCGGGGCTGCGCATCCGGCACCTGCCGCCGCTGTGTTTCCGGCTGCGCTTTCCCCGCGGCTACCCTTCGACTCAGCCGCCCGAATGCAGCCTGTCAGCGCTGTGGCTGAGCGCGGCGAATGCTGCGACGCTGTCAGCGGAGCTGACGCGGCTGTGGGACGAGCAGGTGGGTGTCACGCGGTCACGCTATATCACGCCTGCTCTAGCGTTTTTGAAGTGCGCGTGCGCACTTCACTGTTACATTTGCACATCCTGCAACACACTTGGTGCATGCCGCCTGCCACACGGCAACAATCATTCTTCACTCCGTGGCTGCAGGGCGGCGGGCTGCCGATCTGCTACGTGTGGCTCGACTGGCTGCGAGCCACCGCCCTGGAGACCATCGGCGCAGGCCGCGCGCTGCGTCTGGACACCATAGCAGCGGCGGCAGGCGTCACAGGCAGCAGCAAGCCCGTCTTGGCCAAGGCCCAACTGCAGCAGCAGGCACAGCCGCCGCCGCCAGACGCGGCGCCGCCGGCGCCGTTGCCGCAGGCAGCGTCTCGGCGGGAGGTAGAGCAGCAGCGGGGCCGGCATGCGGGACACCAGCGCTCGCGGCAGGGCGGCGCCGCTTCGACCCCCGCTGCTGCTGCGGCAGCGGCGCCGGCGGTGGCCCTTGCAAACGGAATGCTCAACCCGCAGGCGCGCAGCTGGGCTCCCAGCCCTGCAGCAGGCCGCGCTGCAGAGGCAGCAGTGGACGCGTCTCCAGCAGTCGACAAGGCAGCAGGCAGCGCGGCAGAGGGCGCGGCGGCAGCCGGCGGAAGCAGCGGAAGAAGCAGCCCAGGTGGCGACGGCGGCGGCGGCCCGGCGGCGGCGCGGTCGCCCGATGAGCTGTGCATGCAGCTCATGCTGTATGACGCCGCTCACAGCTATCGCCTGTTTCGCCAGGTGGGGATAGAAAAGTCATGTGCTCCCTTCTTCTCTGTGCCTGCACCTGCACCACGGAGTTTGCGTACCATCCTGTTGCGCTCAAAGCCTGTGCTGCTCATGCCACGGCTCATGCCCTGCTGAAAATCATGCTGCGCGGCCGCGCATGCCCCTCCGCGCGCTGCTGGATAAAAGTCTATGCAGCTCGCAGCGTCACTGTTGCAGAGCAAGGCCATTGTGCCGTGCCCCCAACGCGCAGGGGACGTGGCAGTGCCCGGTGTGCTTCGAGGAGAAGCCGGGCTCGCATTGCGTGCGCCTGGACGACTGCCGGCACGTCTTTTGCGTGGAGTGCGTCGCCACGCATGCGGGCCTGCATGTGTCCGAGGGCAGCCTGGACAAGCTGCGCTGCCTGGACCCGGGCTGTAAGGAGCGCCTCAGCCGGCAGGTGTCTGCCCAAGACCGCCAAAAGATCATAGTGACACCACCATTCATGCCTGATCGACGCCCATTGGTGCCTGGACCCCTCTAGTAAGGAGCACCTCAGCCGGCAGGTGCTCATCACACTGTCGTCATACCCCCGCATGAATGGTCGCGTACGCCGTCTGCTGCCGACGCTGGGTGCGTGACTGTGCGCTCTGCTGCCGGCGCCCGGCGCGGCTTTCAGCAGCAGCGAGGATGGAAATTTTCGGCACACTGGCCTGCCTATGTGCACAGCTGCAGGCGACTGCACGTCACGAGAATCCTGCCAGACCTTCATTGTAAGCTCCGTGCTCACTTTGAAACCCACCCCTCAACTTTCACTCAACTTCATACGTGCCCATGCTGATGGAATGCGCCGGCGCAGGTGCTGGGGCGGCTGCTGACGGCGGAGCAGATGCAGCGCATCGAGGACCTTACGCTGCAGCGGGCGCTGGACAAGATGCACGACCTCATCTACTGCCCGCGCTGCCAGGCGGCCGCCATTGAGGACGCAGACCACTGCACGCAGTGCCCCAAGTGCGCTTGTGAAAATTTCTCATTGCAATGCCCTTGACACTCGACCACTGCACGCCGAGTGCGCTGGCTGATTTGGTGCGTCGCAATGCGATGCGAGTCACTCCATCAGGGGCCTTCTGCTTGTCTGTTCTCAAACAGACAAGCAGGGGCCTCAGGGGCCTTCTCCATTCTGACTGCAGGTGCTTCTTCGTGTTCTGCTCGCTGTGCAACCTGCCCTGGCACCCCGGCAGCCAGTGCATGAGCCCTGAGACGCAGCTGGAGCTGCTGCGGCAGCGCATGGCCGGCAAGAAGGACGGCGCCGAGGAGTTCCGCCGCAAGGTGCGTGCACCTTACAAACCCTAAATGCGTGTAAAACCCTGAACCCTGCGCATGCCGCGTGTGCATGCCGCGCATCAAGATGTCGATGCTGTGAGCGGGGCATGCTACCTGAAGCAGGAGCTTGCGCGTGCTTGGTGGGGCGCTGCACACCTTGTTCTGAACGGCGTCATGATGCCGGTACCTCAGGACCTGCTGTCGTACAATATTGCGCCACCTTAGCTTGTGGGACTGCTTGCTGAAGTGAACGCTGGGAGAGCTTGCTGCACTTGAACGCCGCTGTGTTTTGTGCAGGAGGAGGAGTGCCTGTCGCTGGCCAGCATCAAGGAGACGGCAAAGCAGTGCCCCACCTGCAGCATGGCCACCGAGAAGAGCGAGGGCTGCAACAAGATGGTCTGCGGCAACTGCGGCGGTTTCTGGTGTTGGAAGTGAGTGCGGCAGGGACTCTGTTGCTCTGTTGCCGTCCATGCACCTGACACTTTCTGCCTCGTGCGCAGTAGCATGCCTTGCACATAGCAGGTTCAGGCACTGCCCACCAAGCCTGCTCCTTTGGCATCGCAGGTGCTTGAAAAGCATCTCTGGCTACGAGCACTACAGGTGAGGCTTCCAGATGTTGGTATTTGCATACAGTGCTGCGCGTGTACGACCGCAAGTGCTGCCCACACCCTGCTGCAGCAGCAGCTGCATACGGCAGCAGAGCGGCATTGGAGCAACCGCGCTTATGATACACACCCTCACAGACTTTGAATATGTGCTGCGGCAGGGACGGCAGCTGCATGCTGTTTGACGACTCCGAGATAGCGCGCTGGAACCAGGAGTGGGACGCCAACATGATCCGGCAGGAGGCGCTCATTGCGCAGCAGCAGTACTGGCCGTCGGATGAGGTGCGCAATTGCTCATGAAATTATAGGCATCTACGTGAAAGTGTTCGTTAGATTTCATGTTGTTTATTTGACTGAAAAGTATTTGGCGATCTGTAGATCTAGTGCACTCATCCGCCCTGGAATGCGTTCACACACTGCAGGGGCTCAACACAATGCAACATTCTGCGTGCTCGAATCATGCTTGCTCGAAGTTTGAAGTGCTTGATGGCGGTTGTGCTCAAATACCCTGCGTCTGGCGGACCACAGGCAGAAGACGATGCAAGGCGGCCCGGGAGGCACCACTGCCCGACCTGTGGTGCGGCAAACATGTGATGCACGTGTTCTGTCGGTCTACATGCTTGCCCTCCAAATGTTTGTACGGTGTACGAAGCTTTTCCGACACGCGCTTTTGTGATTCGTGGCAGGTGCAATGAACGTGAAGATGCAGAATAACAACCATATCACCTGTGAGTACAACTCCTGTGGGTACACCTCACTTGTACCCACCTTCCATGTGCCGCGTTGATGTTGTCTTGCGTTCGCCATAGGCTGTACTTCTGACTTGACATACATGCTGGAGTGCTTGTCACCAATTACTTGGCCTCTCTTGTACAGGCTGGGCTTGCACAACTCCATTTTGTGCGCTATGCCGTGCGTCGCTGCGAAAAGAAGGCGGCCGGCACTTTGGGGGAAAACTGAAGTGCAAGCAGCACACGAGAAATTGATTTCGAGGGAACCCGTAGATCAGTCTGGGCGCCGCCGTTTCGACTGGTACCTTGCTTGGCCACTGGTGCTCTTCAGGTGAAATTGTGAATTTAAGACCCAGATCACGTGGGTCACGTGCAGCTTCCAAGTGACGTACATGCGAAATCAAAGTCGCTCAAAGCTTCTAGGCAGTCTGGGAAAAGCATGCAGTAGTCATACCTTGCCCAGCTTGCACACTCCAGCATCACCAGGCTGCCCAACATGTTCAGAAGCGTCGCTTTCAGAGCGAGGCATCTCGGCCTGGCGGCTGCTGCAGCCAGCACTGGGGTCTGCAGCGCAGCTTTTTGCGATGATAGTGGTGACAAAGATCCTCGGGGCCCATCCTTCGACCCTGAGGCGCTGGAGCGGGGCGCAAAGGCATTGCGAGAAATCAACAAATCGCCATATGCAAAAAAGGTCTGCAAGCTGCAAAGACACCAATGCCTACAAAAACGCATCCACTTGTTGTCATGCTATCTTGAGGGTCATCACAAATGATATAGACGGTACAGTCAAATGTGGCGTTCACTGATCGTTCGTGTTCGTTTGGAAAGCATGACAGTTTGGCAAGCTTGACATCACTCTGTTGCAGGTGATAGAGCTGTCAAAGGAGCAGGAAAAGACAAAGCAGCAGGATGCCCGCGCGAAGCAGGCGCAGTTTGAGGCAGCTACCAAACAAGCGGCAGTGGTGCGTACCTGCGAAGGCGGCTTCCAGCATGAATGTGCACCTCGCCTTGCATCTTGCCGCGAACGAGCACAACGCGACTGCATCCTCACAGAACACGAACTCACCAGCTGCCATTCAAATGCACACACTGGCACCCCTCACCATCCCACCTCGCCGGCGTTCGCTCCCAGAGTTCCCTCCTCGTGATTGTGCCTGCATGACCTGCGGCAGGAGGTGGAGAAGGTGCGATGGGAGGAGCAGCGCAAGGCGCAGCAGCAGGACGCATACAACAAGCAGGAGGTGGCCAAGTACAATGACCAATTGGCGCGGCAGCGGATGGACAATGAGCACCAGAAGACGCGCGAGCGCAACGCGGAGCTCGTTCGCCTCCAGGCCAGTCCCAAGCTGAACCACTTGTGCTGACGACGGGCCTCTCTGTGTGCAGAGTGTGCAATGATGAAAGATGGCCGGCGGTGTTGGCGCCCGGCCGCCACCATGTGCATGCATAGAGTTGGCTGCCATTACAGGAGGCGGTGCTGTGTTTGGCAGTTAGCCTTGACAATGCGAAGAACAAAGACAATCAAGGAGGCCTGGGCTTCGCATATTGGCTCGACCGCGTCTGCGGTATGGATGCGGTGTCTTCGCAGTAAACATGCAAATTTCTACCGCATGTGAACAGGAGGAGACATCGCGGCGGACAGAGGCAGAGCGCCGGCAGATCGCGGAGCAGATAGAGGCGGAGCGCCGGGCGACAGAGAAGTACAAAGCCGACCTGGAGGGCAAGGTGCAGCGGGAACGCGCGCTGGCGGAGGCGGAGGGGCGCATCCGGGAGAACCGCGAGAACGAGGATGTCAACCGCAGGTGACCCAAGCCACCAGAAAGATGCATGGCTGGTCTGCAGGCGATTTAGGCCCGTCCTGCATGCTGCGAGATAGTTCCCACTGCAGGGGCAGCGTGTGCAACGCCCGTGTCTCAGCTGATGCGCCCAGCAGCTGGGGCAAGGGTGCAGACACGGCCGCTGATGCAGCGGCGCCAGTGCCTCAGCTGTAGATCTGGAGTGCGCCTGATTCTGGCGAGGCCCCTCCACTGGGCCGGCGTGGCCTGCGCCACCACCGTGCAGGACGCTGCTGCCGCCAAGGCTGTAATAGCAGCGTCAGAAGCTCGTGGAAGCCGCCGGCGGAAACACGAGTGATGTAAAAGGGTTGCTGATGCGTCATGTTTACCTCCATTTGCGCAGGACGCTGCTGCTGCAGCTGGAGGGTTAGTGCACGAAGCTGGTGGAGGCCATCAACTTGGCAGCGTTGAAGGGTACAGCACTGGGTCAAACATCACCATGAAACATTGCCGCTCACCCTGCTTGCGCAGGACGCTGCTGCTGCAGCTGGAGGAGGAGCGCAAGAAGCTGGTGGAGGCCATCAACGTGACGTTTGGCCACCTGGGCTCCGGGCTCACGGACCTGCTGACGGACACCACCAAGCTGGGCACCGGCATCGCGGGCCTCACGCTGCTGGCGCTCGGCGTATACAGCACACGCGAGGGCGTGCGCGTGGCCGGCAAGACCTTCGACCGCTGGTTCGGCACGCCGCGCCTGGTGAGCTTACATGCTTTTGTTTGAATATCTCTATAGCTTCAGATGCCTCCGCGTTGCGGAAAGCTCGTCGTTCGCTGGTTCAGAACGCGCCGCCTGGTGAGCGCAATGCAACGCTTGGTGCCGGACCTTTCACCCACACGAAACGCCTGCAATCATGCACGGGGCCTCAGACGCCCGCACAGCACTGAGCTTGCCTGACACTGGCGCTGCAGCGTGGGGCACAAGCATAATTTTCACATTTGTGATCGATCTGCTGACTCATGCGGCCAACCGCAGGTGCGTGAGACGTCGCGGCGGGGGTGGTGGGCCCGCGGCAAGGGCACCGCCGCTGGCACAAAGTCGCTGGAGGCGGTCAAACGCGACTTCAGCGACGTGGTGCTGCCAAAGGCGCTGCACGACAATGTGCGCTCGCTGGCGGCGGTCACCGCCAACACGCGGCAGCACGGCGCCCCCTTCCGCCACATGATGTTCTACGGTGAGACATGCCAAGCCCATTCAAGGCACATGCACAGAGGGCAGCAGCGCACCCGGCACCTGCAGCCGCCGGCGCCATCTGCGTGAACACACTTCTGTGCTGCCATCCGCGGCCGAGGCTGCCATGCTGAGGCATGTGCACCCGGCGGTGCACACGGCGGAGAGTCTATGTCCCTCCTTCATGGAGCTCGTCCAAGCCGCTCGTATGGCTGCTTCCTCTACTGCAACACCCCTTCAACACCCTGTACAAACCGGCGTTGCCCCCCACCGCAGGCCCACCCGGCACGGGCAAGACCATGGCGGCGAAGCGGCTGGCGCGCACCTCAGGGCTGGACTATGCGATCATGTCTGGCGGTGACGTGGCGCCGCTGGGCGGCGGCGCTGTCACCCAGATCCACGAGATGTTTGACTGGGCAGAGACCAGCAAGAAGGTGAGGCGCTGCCCGACGCTGCTCGACAGCCTGAACAGCAGACTGCACGGCATGAATACGTCTTGAACAGCGGACTGCATGGCCTGCTGACTCCCGGCAGGAGGCACAACTTCTGGCACGCTGCGGATGGGCCAGCTTGCACTCGCTCTTGGCCCACTGGACGCAGCCACAAAGGAAGGAAACTTGAACCGTTCTTGAGCATGCCTATTTTGCGGGCGCTGAGGGGCGCCTGAATCAAAGGAAACAAACAACAAAACTTGCATTATTATCTCTCACCGTGTCTACCTTGTCGCAGGGGCTGCTGCTGTTCATCGATGAGGCAGACGCGTTCCTGGGTCGGAGAGGCGCCGGTATGAGCGAGGGCCTGCGCGGCGCGCTCAACGCCATCCTGTTCCGCACCGGCGACCAGTCGCGCGACTTTGCGGTCGTGCTCGCGACCAACAGGCCAGGTCAGCTGGCGCAGGACGCACCCTTTCTTGTCAGCAACGCAAGACCATTTCGTCCTTGCATGTACTCCGTAGTTGGCTGTCCTTCAGAACGATGCTTGAGGAGGAGCTCCTGCAAGGCATTCGTGGATTATGAGTGTACAGGAGCAGCATATGATGTGCGCTCTCATGGCCCGGTGCCATCCGTAGCCACAGGGTCACTGTGATCATGGGTACCAATGTTTTCTCGCAATCTGCAGGCGACCTGGACCCGGCGGTCATCGATCGCATGGACGAGGCGCTGGAGTTCCCGCTGCCGAGCGGCGGCGAGCGCAAGCACATCATTGCGCTGTACCTGGAGCAGTACATCTCGCAGGCGGGCACCGCGGCGGGCGGCGCCGGCACCGCCGCCGTCGGCCTGCGCGCGCGCCTGTCGGCGCTGCTGCGCGGCCAGAAGGCGTCCGCCGACACCATCAGGTGGGACATTGCTCGCCCTTGCCATGAGGCACAGAGCTTCTTGTCCTCGAACCTTACCTGTCTCCGTTGAGCAGTGGAGGGTTTGCAAGTGCACAACCCTGTAGTGTTGTTGCTCCTGAGTGGGGCGCTGCAGCAACCTGCCGTCACCTGCTCAGTGAAGCCTGCAGTAGCGCCTTACTGATTCGTCTCCGCCTGTTCAATCTCTGCACAGGGTGGAGGGCATCACGGAGGCGCATGTGCAGGAGGCGGCAGAGGCGACGGCCGGCTTCTCAGGCCGCGAGCTGGCCAAGATGATCAGCAGCATCCAGACGGCGGTGTACGGCAGCGCGCAGCCGGTGCTCACGCCCGCCCTCTTCCGCAGCGTCGTCGCCCGCAAGGTGAGCCGCGCGGGCAGTTCGTTCGTTGGTGGCTTCGTGGCGCTACATGCCGACAGGCCTTGATGCCCGCACGCGTCTGCTGGGCGTAACACTGCTGTGGACGCCACGACTGCACAGGTTTCTGAGTTCGTACTTTTGAAGCTTGCCAACTGCAGACGCGTCCGCAGCCCGGCATTGTACCTGCCTGTACTGCCATATCCGGCAGCTTGTCGGCTCCTTCAGTCATTCCGCGTGATCTGCTGCACAGGTGGCGGAGCATGCACAGCGGCAGGCGTTTGTGGAGGGCTACCACGAAGCGCTGCCGGCCAGCGGCGCGGGGGCGCCGAGCGGCACTGCGATCTGAACGCCAGCAGCTGCAGCAGCGCTGTTGCGATGCGCTGGAGCAGGGCTGGCCGCACGTTGCGATGATAGCACCACGGTCGTTAATGTGTGCTGCTTGATGCTTGACGTTTTGCCGCACCACCATTCTTTCAGTAAGCGACTTAGTAACTGTAGACAGATAGGTGCGTGGGAAGTGGAGATTTGGATCGCCAGGAAGGTGGCACAGCCCATCATCATATCCGATCCCAGTGCTGAGCTTGAGCCAGATGTGAGCGGCCTGCGCTCTTGCACGCCACACGACATTTCGCACCGGCACTGCAAAATCGACTGGTCCGCCGTTTTTCAGCTCTAGGCCCTCCAAAAACCGGAGCTGCAACGCGAGGCGCAGAAAGCTTTGCGAGGGCCCAGGAGGGAGGCGTGTAGGGTCGTCTGGAGGTGGGTGGCGCCTCCAGAACCTGCAGCTTCTCGAGCTGGCGCTGACGCGCAGACTGTCTGGCCACAGTCCGAAGTACAGGGTGCGGGATCGAGACCCGTTTCTTGAGCTGGGGTGGTTGCGTCGGATCTCCGACGCTGCTTGAGAGACACATCAGGATTCACAGGTGAGTCTCGCTGCCGCCGAGCCGTAGTCTACGCTCATCTACTGGTCGCTAGGCATGACTTCGTGTCCCAACGCTTTACACGCGCGGCTCGTATGGATGCTTGCCGGCACAGCATTCAGACCGCTCTAAAGTCGCTTGGAGAGCAGGAACCGACAGGCTCGGTGCACGTTATGAGCGCATGCGCGGAAATGGCCTGCCGCCCGACACGAGGCTTCGGAACCCAGCGTCGGGCTTCAGGACCCCGGTGCCGCGTGGCTGGCGTAGATAGCTCATGTACCTCGGTTGCACTGCATGGCTAGCGCTGCCAGCCGCTCCCCGCATCGAAATTTGTGCAGTTCGCCGAAAAGCGAGCGGGCTCTCGGAGCTGGGGGGACGTGGATGAATACAGCTGGACAGTCTGGGCGGTCCACAGTCGGCTGCGTCCTGACGCAATACCTTGTGTGGCCTGCTCACAGCGATCTCCGCCGCTGCCCGACGACACGGCGTCGAAGGACGTCCGGGCCAGCGCGTCGTGTGACGCCGGGTGCCCCTATTCACAGGCCAGGGGCACCAGGCATGCATCCTGACGCGGACATCCAGGCGGTGAGTGGCCCTCTCCTCCTCTCCTCGCACCTGGACAAGCCCGCGTCTCTGCATTTGGCTCGGTCGGGCGCTCCCGACGGAAAGGGTCACAGAACCTGCAGAGGCATACAGGTGTCGTGCATGGCTGGCGCCTGCGGCCGACGAGCGCGGCGATCGCCCGTGCAGCACCCAGAAGCAGAATATCAGACCTCGTTCCTACGACGGGCGACTTAGACTCGCTGGCGAAAAAGCGCTGACTCGGCCTGCTCGCCGGCATCGCAACCGACATGCACGCTATTTTGCCCCGGACAGGCCCAGCTGCTCGCCGGCTTCGGCGGCCCGGGCTTCGGACCGCCCAGTAGCAAGGTGCTGGGCTTCCGGCCGGCATCCTTCGGCCGGAGCCAGCAGCTGCCGCTTGCACGGGTGCTGGAGGAGGGTGGCGAGGGCAGTTCCAGCCCGTCTGCCGCCGCCCCGCTGGCGCAGCCTAAGCTGCAGGCCGCCACGCCGCCGCCGCTGCAGCGCGCCCAGCGGATCGTCGTGACGCCGCTCAGTGCGGGGCCGGGGCTGCAGACGCCGCTGGGCGGCAGCGGCGGCGGCTCGCCGACGTCGCAGGAGCTGCCGCCGCTGCACTCGCCGCTGCCGCCGCCGCTGCGGCAGCTGGGCCCGGCGGGCCGCGGCGGCCTCAGCCGTGCGGAGACAGCCGACTCTTACACATCCCAGGTACTTTGCAGTGAAGCCAACACTCGCTCAGGTCAATGCGGAGAACCTGCGTCCGCACTCGCAATTGAGTCCTGCCCTTCCTGTGGTCCCTGTTCGCTGGTCAGCTACGACACCAACAGAGCCCGGCGTTCTTCTGGGATTCCCCTTCAATAACTCCTATCTGTCACAACTGCAGGCCCTGCGGAACTATGCCGCCAGCAAGGACGGCGCGCCAGGCGGCTGGGCGCCCGGTGGCAAGGCCGGCGGCAGGTCGGCGGCTGCCGGCGGGCCGCCCGGCAAGCCGGAGTCGCTGTTCGTGGGGCCCTCGCGCCCGCGCACCGCCGCGGCGCGCGCGCTGCTGGCCGGCACCACTCTGCACCCGGTCGTGCGCCTGGGCTGGAAGCCGCTGTGCGAGGTGCACTGCAACGGGTGCGCCTTTTTTTGGACACCCTAATCAGGCACCCTTCTGGCTAGTCTTTGTTTGGCTCCGGCCGGCCGTAAGCTCGTGTGCTGTGCAGCACATGTCATGTGTACATCAAGTACAACTGCCCCCACTGGTTTCGTGCTTGCATGCCATACTTGTGCATCAAGTGAGCTGTGCTCAAACCCTCAAATATCTTTTGGATGTACAGGCTGACGGGCTTCTTCCTGGGTGGCCACGACCGAGATCTGTACATCAAGTGCACGTCGGCGGAGTACCGTTACCTGCCCATGGTGGACGTCTCGCAGGGCGGCTGCATCATGACCTGCTCCCATTTCGAGAAGGCCGCCGGCCGCGAGCTCTCCAAAAAGTGCGCGCGTCATTCGATATGGCTTCCTGAGTTTGGAAGGCAGTCAGAGGGGGCAAACAGTGCGATGTTGAAGTTGTCGAAGACAGGCAACAAGTCGCGACAAAGCTGGATCACCCATAGCAGCTGAAAGATGGTGTTGCCGCCTCACGCTAAAGCGCCTGGCTCGAAGGACAGAGCGAAGGGCACGCAAGGGCCTAAATCTTTGTCATCTGTCGAACCCGCTCAAGTTGCATCCCGCAACGCTCCGCAGGTGGAAGGAGAGCATCCACGTGGCGGGCGAGGGCGAGGGCTCAAAGGCGACACTGGTGGCGTGGCTGAAGCGGCGCGCGGAGGCGGACTTCGCCGCCGCCATCGTGGGCCGCACTGTGTGGGTGTGCTGGTGCGCCGACGCGGAATACTATCTGGGCGAAATCATCTCCTATTCCCGCGAGAACGGCAAGCACAAGGTGCGCTTTGAATTGAACTTTGAAGTGCCCGTCGAAAGCCTGGCCTGCCTTCTGCATGTGTGCGCGCATCAGCGCCAGCTACCCGACGGGACCGTGGACGCATCAGGGTGTCCGCGGTGGTGGCTTGTAAATGAGCCATGCAGCTTCGAACTGACCCACTCGTACCTCCTGGTGCCAGGCTGCAGGCCTTGTTTCATCAGCAGCCAGCTCTGCTCTGGTCTGACCTGCCCTCGATTGCTTGGAGCAGCCTGCATGTGCTGTTGCGTCTGGCGGCCACAGGTCACCACCTTCCGACCAGAGCGAAAACTGATACCGAACACCCCAAAAACCGCAGGTCAAGTACTCAGACCACTTTGTGGAGGAGCTGCACCTGCCGGTGGAGAAGCTGGACTTTGGCGCCGCCAAGCCCACCATCACCTTCGACCCCGCCGACTGTGGCTTCTCCGAGCTGGTGGGTCTTGCAAGGTCCTGCAACTTGAGACTTGAGGGGCAGTCTCGTCTGATATATTCATCAGAGTTGGTGCGCTACATGCGTGCCCGCACCTGCTCGCTGAAGCCTTGGCACATGGTGGAGAAGGTCACGTCTCTCAGGCCTGCCTCCAAAGCTTAGGGCTGCAGATGCACCTGGTCGCCCATGCAGCAATGACATCACACAGCACTGCGCTTGGCTCCTGCTCATCGATGTGCGAAACACTCGGCAGGCGCAGCGGCAGGCGGGGGAGGCGGTGAACGGCATCAACCGCTCGCGCTCCGCGCCGGCGGCGACGCTGCGCAGCTACGCTGCCAGCTATGCCGCAGGGCTGCTGCACCAGGTGACACTCATATTCTGATATAGACCCCCTCGGCACACGGCGCTTTGTGAAGAGCTGCAGTTCAGCATGAGTCACAGTCGTGCCTCATTGTGCCTGGTTCACAAACAACAGATGCTAAGTGACTTGATACATGTCGAATCCACTGCAGGCGTCCAACGTGTCTGCAAGCTCCGAGTTCAACGAGGAGCAGCTGCCGGGCGCGCCGGCTACTGTGGACAAGCAGGATCGGCGCTCGCGGCTGCGCGACGCTTCCCCCACGCAGTACGCTCTTGTTGCAACTTATGCATGTGGCGTGGTGTCCTCCGGCGGCATTGCCATTCCTGACTGCAATGTTCCTGTGCCAAACCTCTACAGGGCCTGTAGTGCTCTGTCGTGTGGTTCCAGGCCACAAGATGCACAAATCTATTGCCAGCAGCTGTCTGAGTGCAGGTGGAACCAATAAGCTCAGGCTTCATCATGCCCCTGCCGACAGGCACTCGCCGACCAACAGCGACGAGGCGTACCATGCCATGCTGCCGCCGCCCGTGGCGGTCAGCCGACGGCGGCGCACAGGGGCGGTCTCGCCAGAGGCGCCGCCCGACGCCGCCGTCGGCGCGCCGATGGGTGGCGGCAGCGGAGGCGGAGGCGCCAGCAGCAGCATCTCGGAGGAGTCGGATGGGACGCCCGTGGGCCCACCTCCAAAGAAGCGCCGCTCAGGTGCACTTTCTTGATTCCCCTCCTGCCAGTGGTGGCCATCGTGCTTCTGCTGCCGCTTTCAAATCTGTTGATGCTGTTCCAAACCGTTCAACTTGCTTGGTGCTACACTGTGCCCTGATCTGGTGGCCGTCACGCCTTGCGCCCCTCGCGGCAATTGTTCAGGGGGTAACGTGGAATTCTGTCGTATGCGCAGGCCGGCCGTCGGCTGGCGGCCACGACTTTGCGTCCAGGCTGGCGGAGGCCAGCAGCGGCGTGGGACCCTCCAGCGCGAGGGTGGGCTCCCTCGACCGCAGCGCGGACCGGCGGCCCGCCGCCTTCAGCACCTGGCTGCCCGGCGACAAAGGTGCGACTCCAAGAGCGCCCAGCCAGAGCCGAAGCCTACCCGAAGCTGAGCACAGCGCCGTTACAAAAGGAAGCATCGGCTGTCGCGGTTGGTCCTGGCACGCGCCGCCTGCTTTGCGCAACATCGGCCAGGTGCTGTGCAATCGTTCCGCACGAATTGTGTTCAGCCGCAGCCGCGTCGGAATTGCACTATGGCTTCAGGGCTGTTGCGACGTGTGATTGGTCCGCACTGCAGCAGCCGGACGGGGCCAGGCAGCGCTGGCGGCGCCCCAGCAGCAGCAGCAGCCGCCGACGCCGCAGCAGGCAACTTCACCGCCAGCGCCGGATCTGATGGCGCGTGCCCCGCCGCCGGCAGCCGGTCACGAGGAGGCCAACCCCGCCGTCATGTCACGCTGGTCAGTATTCTATGTCCAAAGTGTCTGTCGCTGTCGGCGTGGTGTCTGTGCAACACCACAACACAGGTCACTCCAGGCGCTCGAGGGGAGGCTCCTGTGCAGCTGCGCCCCTCACCGCGTCCTGCTGTCGCACCTGCTGTGGCAGCCACAATGCACCTGTCATGGAGTGCGTCCTCGATGCAGTTGCTGGTTACATGTCAGCGCTGTGCATTGGCCACCAGAGCGTCAATGAGCATTCCTGTAGCAGCAGTCGATGCAGGCGTCAGGAGACATACCGACGATGCTGTCACTGACAAAGCTGTCTCTGACGATATTGTTATTCTACGATGCCGCAGGATGAACCGGGTGGCGATGGCGCTGGATGATAGCCTTGCGGCGCGCTCCGCGACGGCGGCTGCGACGGAGCGCGGTATGCGAGACGGCGACGCCGGCGGCGGCGGCGGCGCGGCCGCCGTCATTGGCTGGGCGATGTCGCCGTCGGCGCGCTTCCAGACGCTGCTGGTGCACGCCCGGCAGCGCGAGTGCCTGCAGGGCTACTACGAGGCCATGCTGGAACGGTGCGTGTTTTGGGTACTTCCTTGAAGATTTGCTGTTGCAGCGGCGCGTAAAGCCGAGCCCCTCACAGGAGCTGTAATGAGCGGGCCACTGCTTGGGCCCCTGGCTGCAGTGCAGCTGCAGTGCAACCTTCGTTCGAGTTGGCTCACTGTTTGTTGTCTCGCTTTTGCCTCACCATCGTTGTTGGGCCGCGCAGGTATGAGTTCTTCAAGGACCAGCCAGCGCTGCTGCGGACCAAGATGGAGGTGGGCCTCTGTTGAAATGCCCGGCGCTCGCTCGCTGCACAACTTGAATCGAATGAACCGAAACAGGCAGCTTGGGCTCATGTCACTTGTTCAATATTCCTGGCACAGCCTGCAAGGAAGTTTGGCCGTCCTTGGCCGGTAATCTTTGCTTGCTTTGCACCCTAACCAGCCTGAGTGAGGCTGGAACGGTGTAAACCCTATCCTTCTTCCTGCAGTGCACTGCATTGCCTTGATGGCTGAAGATGCATTCCGCACGCAGGACTTCATCATGGCGGCGCTGTACGAGGACAGCGTGCACGCACGCAAGCGTGAGCGGGACTCTCCCCGCATCTCCGCCGAGCGCTCCGCCGGCGACATCGCCGACACCGCCTGAGGGTTTATGAAAACCTCAAAACCCGCGCAACGCCCAGCGATTCGGCGTCGCGCCTTTTCCGAGCGCCGAACGGCGTCCGTAGCGTGCCAGGGGGTATCCTCCAGCGGGGACGCGCCATAACAAGACAGAGGACTGGCGAGCGAATTCTGAAGCGAACAGTCCGCCAGCGGCTGATCAGCCGCGAAGGCGGCTGCAGCGGGCGAGGGGCAATGGGGTGCGCCCCCGCACAGTGATGCGGGCGCGGAGACATGTGTGGCCGGCAGCGGCGCAATTTCCGAAGGAGACACTGCAAAGGATGGTGCATCCGGCATGGGCAGCGGCTGCCGGCTCCGGTGATCTCGGCAGCTTGTCAAAACCAGCAGTCGACTGCGGCAATGCGATTCATGTAGCAAGGGCTTTTCGGGGCGCGCACAGCCCTGCATACTCATCGCCTATTCATGTCCAGCATTCAGCTGGACCGCGCAGCAGGATGTAGGGGCCGGAAGTACCTAGTAACTAGTCGCATTTCGTTGGCCGCCATGCCGCCATACATGGCGGCTCAACCGCTGCGCAGACGCAGCTTGCAGGGAGGGGTGCTGTCCGTTAGTCGTGTCGAGGCTGCAGAGCAGTCAATCGCCATGCACAGCTGTAGCGGCGGAAGTGCGCGGCGTTTGGCTGACTACAGCTGCAGTTTGGTGACGTGCGTTTGATTTCGGCTTCGTTGGGCGGCTTCGTTGTTTGCCAGATAGCTGAGGCCGGATGTCCTCCTCTTCTTTGAAACCGTTGTGGACATCAGGCGCAGTGAACCCTGTTTCGTGCGGCCGCAAGCGGCAGTGCTGCCGGCGGCATGCCTTGAAGTAATTGACCGATGTCGGTAACCGGTTTCGTCTTGGGTACATGGAATGCCTTTGCTCTACAAACACCACACAGCATGCTGCATGGTGACTTGCCAAAGCGCACTTGGTCCTTTTCACGGTCGTCGTGTCGTTGACGACTCCATGCAAGGGGTATGAGTAACTGCAAAGCCCTGACTGCCCTCACATGTGCGGCAGAGAAGTGACGGTGGCCGCCGGGAAGTGAATGCTTTTGCTTGCAGCACGCTGTTTTTGAAGGTGTGACATCGTCGGGCTGTGTTCCGGCAACAATCAGCGTCGAAGCCCCGTGGCATTGCTGCGTATTGAACGTTCGCAGTTTAAGCCTTTTTTTGGGGCGTCCACGTTTCTCGGCAGCTTGCTTAGGAGGGGCGCTGCAGGACATTCTTGGCGAGCCGGTCGTAAGGTGAATGCCGACTCAGGTCACATTGGCAGAAGCCCTCAGCCTCGGCGTCACGTCCTGCAATTGAATCATGCACTCGAGTGTCAACTTACGAAGAGCTTGGTCGCACGCAACCGCAAGACCTTGATTCGCTGAGCAAGTTGAAACTCAAGAGATTGTCTATGTGCAGGCTGTGTCCTGGGAAAGGGTTTCGGTCAGTAGCAGGCAGCCCGCTCCGGCGCCATGGTGAGCCGGCGTCTCTTGCCTGACCTGGCTTCTGCATATGTGCACGCCGTGCCTGCCTGCTTCGTTTCGATGCGTTCACACTCAATGCATATGACCCGGCTGCACGTCATCTGGATGTAGACATATGGAGAACGCATGCGACAGGTGAAATATTAATGCGTTTGCCCCTGTGCAACAGGTGAGCGACGCTGCGAAGCTGAAGGCTGCTAAGAAGAAGGCCAACCAGAAGGCGAAGCTCGGCAGCACAGCGGGCGACAAGAGCAAAAATACGCCACCAGTGTCTCGCGACCAGGTGCAGCATCCCCCGCACAGCCCGTGCGGTTGCTCACAGCTCAGGCGTCGCGGATGCAGCCTTCTCTATACGGTTCTCCGTCACTCAGGTGTCACCACCAACGCCAGTGGTCGCCCGCGCTGACAACATAAAGTGACAACATTTATGTGCGACTTCACAGAGCTCAGCGAGCTTGGCGGACCTGCAAAATGGCATGGGCAAGGTCGACATTTCGCCCACCGAGAACAGCGCATCTGCAGATTCTGCCAATGGGCGGACGGTCACCGGTGTGCTTTCGTCGCGGCCCACCAGCCGAGACATCAAAATCGATGGTGAGTTTCTTCTGTTTTGAGTTTTTGCCTTCTCAGGGACCGTTTCTTACCTGTCAACATGGCTAGTCATGTGACTGGATGGAATTGACGGTTGGATGTGACTCTCTGTTCATGTGTGTCTTGCAGGCTTCTCGATGGGGCTGAACGGTCAGGAGCTTATCCAGGACTGTTCCATCGAGATCACCATTGGGCGGCGCTATGGGCTCATCGGCCAAAACGGCTGCGGCAAAACCAACTTCCTGAGCGTAAGCAGGCGGAAACACTCGCATCCTGGCCTCTACCATGGCGCATGAGTACACCTGCTTGTGGAGCAACAGCTTTTATGACAAGTGTAGCGTGCACATGGGAGGCACCGGCTGTTGGTGTCTTGACACATGCACCCCTGCTGCCGCACGGAACCCTGCCGGCAGACATGTTGCATCACATGCGGCCCCTGAGTGGGCGCCGCCCGGATCCCCACACGAAGCGCCGCAGGTGCTGGTGATCCTCGAATCCCCAATCATCGAGTCCCTACATGATTTGTAATAAACGTCTCCGCCGCTGCTGGCGAACCGGGAGGTGCCGATCCCGGACCACCTGGATTCTGAATGAATCTCTGAAATGTGTCAAACCCCGCAGGTGCTGGCGAACCGGGAGGTGCCGATCCCGGACCACCTGGATCTGTACCACCTGAGCGAGGAGGTGGCGCCGACGGAACGCACCGCGCTGGAGACGGTGGTGGACTACATCAAGGACGAGATCACGCGACTCAACAGGATGGAGGAGCACATCATGACGGAGTACGGCCCCGAGGACGAGCGCCTGCAGGTGGGATTACGACCCAGATATGGTGTCGAAGTATGTCAGAACATAGCGTGCCTCGTCAAGCTGGAGGAGTACATCATGACAGAGTACGGTCGAGAGGATGAGCGCCTGCAGGAGGATTGCTGCTTTGTATGTTCGGGTTTTGGGAGGCGTGGGCAAGCATGTGACGTGTCATGCCTGGCACAGCAACCCGGCAAGAATTGACGAAGGTCGCACGCGGCATAATAAGTCGAAGGCAGCGCACCACGGAGGGGGCCGGCGCATCATGGGGAAGTGTCACTTGACAGTCAGGCTCCAAGCTGGGGGCTCGCAGCCCGACATGCAAACAGCTCAGCCGCACCATGGACTGCAGCACCCACAAGACCGCGCCGAGACGCAGCGCTGCAGCCAGAAGCATTGTGCTCGCTCACAAACACCACGTCCCATCCGTGTCACAGGACACAGTGTCTACAAACCTATATACGAGACACTGAATCTTTGCGCCCTATTGTTTCACAGGACATCTACGACCGGCTGGACGAGCTGGACCCGACGACCTTCGAGGCGGAGGCCTCCAAGCTGCTGCACGGCCTGGGCTTCGACGAGAAGATGATGGCCAAGGGCACCAAGGACATGTCTGGTGCGCTGTTGGCAGAGCTCTGGTGCCCGATGACTTGGTTGCAGGACGACGCGCGCTGGTGCTGCGATCTCAGTGCTGCAACTCACTCTAGCATTATCCAGGCGGCTAGCGGTTGCGGGTAGTGCTGACTGAGACGGTGGCTCTCAGCAGCTCTCATGAGCCAGTGACAGACATTGGGAGCTGTCGCTGCTCTGAGCATCTCCTACAGTATGTCCTTCAGGCGCTGGCGGATGCAGGCTGCGTTGGCGCGCGCGCTGTGTGTGCGGCTTTGCAGAGCCGACGCTGTTGTGTAACATTCTCGCCTCCCACATGGTTCCCAACACCTTGCAGGCGGCTGGCGGATGCGGGTGGCGCTGGCGCGCGCGCTGTTCGCGGAGCCGACGCTGCTGCTGCTGGACGAGCCGACCAACCACCTGGACCTGGAGGCCTGCGTGTGGCTGGAGGAGTACCTGAAGCACTACAAGAAGTGCCTCATCCTTGTCAGCCACTCACAGGTGAGCGCTACATTGGGACTTGGGTTCCTGTTTGGCCTGCATGCAGCTGGGGACAGGGGTGGTGCAGGTATCTGATTGGCCGCTGTGTGGAAAGGAAGCGGGCGGGTGTGGCCCCTGGAACGGGGCCGGCAGGCTGCCGTGGCACCCTTCTGCCTGTGCATTGGCTTGCCACACCCTCACCCGCATCTTGACTACCTATAAGACTGGCTGATGAGGAGTGTGGCCTGCAGGACTTCCTGAATGGCGTGTGCACGCACATGATCTGGATCACCAAGCGGAAGCTAACCTACTACTCAGGTGCGCCTCCCGTCGTGGCGCTCTTGCACGTTGCATGCAATCCTCCTGCGCTCCCTCATATCTCCGACTGTCCTCTGACTATTCTTGACGATGCGCCACACATACCAAGGCGCCTGTCGTACCCGAGTGTCAGGTGCACTGACGGAAGCCTTCTGCTGCCCCCGCAGGCAACTACGACACGTTTGTGAAGACGGTCAAGGAGAACGAGACGATCCAGCACAAGAAGTGGCAGAAGGAGCAGGATGACATCAAGCACCTCAAGGAGTTCATCGCCTCCTGCGGCACCTACTCCAACCTGGTCAAGCAGATACGTCTATACTCCTAGCACGGTTCTCAACTTCGCCTGCTGAACCGACGGTCCTGTGCCCGCCGGCCCCGTGCACTGCATCCCAGACTTTTGCACTGCTGGAAGGGGCAACTGCATGCGTGCAGTGCTGTTGGTTGCTCAGCCATCCACTCAATGTGATGGTATCAGCCCTTGTGTCATACTTTATGTCTTACCTGTGCTTTCTTTTCCGCTGCACGCGCAGTCGAAGCAGAAAATCATCGACAAGATGGTGGCCAAGGGCCTGACGGAGCCGGTCACCCAGGAGTCCACCTTCAAGTTCCAGTTCCCCGACTGCGACAAGCTGCCGCCGCCCGTTATGCCCTTCGTCGACGTCTCCTTCTCCTACTCCGGCAAGAAGGAGGACTACCTGTACAGGGTGCGACATACTTCCGAACCCCTGCCCTCGCACATGTGTGTGAGAGGCACTGCGCGACCTTGTTGTGCAAGCCGTTCAAAGCTGCAGTAGGCTGCATGCTGCGAAAGTGCTGTACATGAATCAGGCGGGATCATAAAATCTGTTCGTCCCAAAAGCAACATAATGCTGACGGTGTGGACCCTCTTGCCGCGCAGCATCTGGAGCTGAGCGTCGACTGCGACTCGCGCATCGCGCTTGTGGGCCCCAACGGCGCAGGTGCTTCCACCTCTCCGCCGCCAGCCTTGACCGCGGCCATTGGCATGTGACTGCGCACACACTTGACACGCCCTGTCAGGCATGTGCGCAGCAGCTCGAGCCACGATTCCGTAGGCCCGACACCACATGTCCAAGGTCATGGCGCCGGAACTTCGCGCGCTGCCAGATCGTCGCGTTGGGTTTGCGACTCTCTCACTCGGGGCAGCTATGTGAACACCGCGCAGGCAAGTCGACGCTGCTGAAGCTGATGACGGGGGAGCTGCAGGCGACGGAGGGGGAGGTCAAGCGCCACAGCCACCTTTCCATCGCCAAGTACCACCAGCACAGCGTCGATGCCCTCGACAACCACGTCTCCTGCCTCGAGTTCTTCCAGGTTTGCTCGGCCGCCCTGGTGTCGCCTTGCTTCCCAGACCTGTCTTCTGTGGTTGCCTCGAGCAGGTGGCATCATGGCGTGGTTCGAGAGGCATGGCGCGGCATCAGAGGTGCACTGCTGTGTGCACAGCCACACGCAGTCCAAGGGCTCTGTTTATGCTGCTGAGGTTTGTTGTCCTTCTGTCCAATACTGCAGCGACATTTCGTAACACGCAGACATGAAGGACCGATGCGTCTTCACGAAATACTGATGCGTATGAAGATTGGGATGCTGATGGTGTAGCATTGTCTGCATGCAGCGGGAGTTCCCCAACACGCCGACGTTCACGAAGGACCTGGAGGAGTGGCGTCGCTTCCTGGGCCGCTACGGTGTGTCCGGCAAGATGCAGACCACCAAGATCGGGGTGCGCGATACTTGCAGTTTTGCCGTCTTCTATTTGTGTTCTTGTTGCATGTTTGTTGCATGTTATGAAAACTGAACCGATGCCCTTCGTTTCGTGTCTCAGGAACTCTCCGAGGGGCAGAAGAGCCGGCTGTGTATCGCCATGATCGCGCTGGGCAAGCCGAACATGGTGCACGTCTCTTCAAAGAAACACAGAGCCTGTTATCAAATGCCACTCCTCTTGATTCGTGTCTCATCGGGTTGATCTGCAGCGCATGTTCTGTAGCTGTGGCGGCTCTGCATGGTTCGCATTCACAGATTCGCACCGCTCCAGTTTCAGCTGCCGCTCCAGTGTTAGGGTCTAAGGCCGCTCCTGCCAGCTGCTGAACCTGTTGCCGCTTCTTTTCTTCGCTGGTGCCCTCTGACGTGATGTTTTCATACTTTCCACACAGCTGCTGCTGGATGAGCCGACCAACCATCTGGACCTTGAAGCGATTGACTCGCTTGCGGCGGCCATCAACAACTTCCAAGTGAGTGAAAAGTTCAAACATCCTCCATTTCTTCCTCGAATCGCGAGAGTAACGTACTTCCAAGAATATTAGACAATCTTGGTTCCTCAAGTGATTCGCGAGAGTAACATGACCGATTGTGTTGTCTGCGCCGTCTTGCAGGGCGGCCTCGTCCTCGTGTCGCACGACTTCCGGCTCATCGACCAGGTGCGCGCCGTTATATCCATTTCAATATGTTCGATTCACAAAATTTATCGCCAATAGTCATTGCCATCTGCTGGTGCCTGTTCGCGAGCTTCGTTCAGCTGCACTACTTCCAGCGACCGCAAATCCGAGTCGGTCTCCTCGTTGCGATGCAGGTGGCCAACGAAATCTGGGTATGTGATAGGAAGAAGGTCGAGAAGTGGACCGGTGAGCTTTCTTCGCTTTTCTTCTTACACCACTTGCACCTCGCACTGACCCCATGTGCAGACTATCTGCACCTGAGAAGCAATAGCCATGAATAAAATGCCCAAACAGGATTCTAAATCCAATTCGTTATATTAACTGATTCATGTAGTGTGTGTGTTGGTGCACCGCATTCTGACACTATGTACAGACCATTTGCAGCTGCAGGCAGCATCAGCCGTGAATGAAGCGACAGTGTTGGAACCAGCCACAGCTCTGCCAGACAGTCTTGGAACTTCGTGTGTCTGCAAAAATTTTGGATCCGTGTCAACGCAGGTGACATTCGGGATTACAAGCGGCTGCTCATCAAGAATATGAAGGTGTCCACTGCCGCAACCCCAGCTGCTGCTCAGTTTTCCCACAAGACGGATCGAAAACACAATCTGCCGCATGGGACACAATCGAAGCGCATAAATTGAAATATGCAGGTGGGCATGAAGGCGTGAAGGCAGCACTGCTGCTCGGAGGAAGCTGTCAGCCGGCGCCATGCCGGCGGTGACGGCCATAAGGCTGCTCGCAACGATTTCAAAGGCCGTGGACTTGGCCGCTACGATGGTGTGCTGCTGGGTCTCGCTCCAGTTTTACGATGCCCCTGACGCCATCGGCGTCGTACAGCTGACGTATGAGGGCGCACACATACTGCGCGCAACATACCTGGTACGGTAGTTGAGAGTTAACATCCTGTAGTCATGTGCTGTGGCCAGCTTGTTTTATGGAGGCAGCAAGGCGTTGAGAGCTGGGTAGTGGTGTTAGAAACCCTCATTCTTTGCAAGTCGTCAGGCACACCTGCTATGTAAAGTTCAAGTCGACTCCACCAGCAATGCGGTTTCTGATATCCTGCTCCCCACCGACATGTCTGAACTGCATATGCAATTCGTTAGTTGCGTGGAGATATGTTAGCAAAGAATCTTGCTCGCCTGCTGGTAGTATTGGTAGTTGTCTGCATTTCAGGAGGCGCAGCAGGTCAAGGCGCACATCCTCATCATCACGACAAGCTCGAGCAGAAGCAGATTCGACCATGCATGTGAGCGCCAGCCGTTTCAAAGTGGCAGAAGGAAGTTCACAGATTCAACTGGTGGCAGAACAGTGTCCAAAATGACCTGTTCAGGTCGTGGACGAATGTGCACACCCACCGTTCCACATGGCGTCGAGCGTTGGGCGGTTCTTGACTGACGTCAGCAGTATTAGTGAGGAGAAGCGCAGCACAGCGCATAGACAGAAAGAGAAACGCGAGGGACGACGTGGGACGAATCTGGATGTGCAATCTGCCCACGGATCAACTGTGCCACTACCACATCACCACTATTTCTCCTCGCCGCCGATGCAACCGCCGCACACGCCTGCAGGGTGCTCTATGTCGAGGTTGGTCCACAGATGTGCATGGAGCCGCATGGATCTGAGCATTATATTACATGTTCAAGCTCTGCCAGTATTTAACTTTGACACTGCTGCACAATCATATCAACTCTTGGCCAAGAAATGTCGTAGGCGCGTATGAAAATATCGCGGCACGCTAGCTGGTCCACATCGTCTATGCAGGTAGTCTCAGCCCCTCAACGGTCGCCCTGGCTCCGTTCACCAGTTTGGCCGCTGCTGCGGCTGGTAGAACTGGTTTGGCTGCTGGTTGTAGTAGCCCTGCTGCGGCTGCTGGCCTGCACTCCATTTTCACGCCTTCACGTCAAGGCGTGTTTAGGCGCATTAAAAGCTGCCTTCAAGCTCTGAAGTGCTTGTGCGTGCAAAACCTTGGGGAGCATGATCGAGCTCGCAAGCGCAGCTGGAGCACACTGCGGGCAGGATTAGTAAGCAGAACAAATACTGAAAAGCGCAACTCCGAATGCAGCGCACCATAGCTCTGGTCGTACAGCTGCTCCGCCTCCTTCTTGGCGTGGTGCTTGGTCTTCTCTTTGTCTAGCCAGTCCATCCTGCATGTAGCAGCCTTGCGATTCGGGTGGCCTTTTGAGTGTTTGGACTGGCATCGAAACAAGTGGCACGAAAAGAACGGTGTGGATCGGTCATGAACGTGCGGCAGTGCCGCTGCGTGGGCCCGCAGGTGCAGGGCAGCAGGAAGGATCCGCCGCCGCAGGCCCTGCAGTGCCTCAATTGACTGAAAGCAAGCTGTAAGTAGTTGGCACTGCTAGGGGACTGTGTGCACCCGTGCGTCTCGGCGAGCTTGTCGACTTCTGCGCCGGCAAATCCGGCGATCAGCTCCTGCGGCGTGGAAAAGTTGTTAATATCATGTGGGAACGACCTGGAGTCGAGTGCGCCATGCCACAGCAATGCTGCTGCTGGCGTTCAAAGCAAAGCATTGCAGGCTCTGCGACCGGGACCTGCGACAGGCAGCTCGATCAATCGCACGGCTCACCTTGGCGAAGCCGTGGTTGACCTGCTCGCCCTGATTCTCCTCATGCTTCTCCCACCTGCAACGAGATTTGAGGTTCTGAATACACCACACACACACGTCTAGCGCAATGATTCTTGCATTTATGATGATAGCCAGCAGTCGATTCACTGAAGGAAGGATCATGCAATGATAGCGAGTGCACAGTCAGATACGCTGAGATCCTGCATTTTGGAGCAACTCATGAGAAAACACGCACTCGTGCATCGCGGCGAACGCCGCGCCGCCAGCAACGACCTCTGCATGCACGTAGGTGAAGCGTTAGACTACACCAAACCTGCTCTGTGGCGCTGAAACAACAATTCATGCTCGGGGGCACACGCTGGCGGACGGACGTCAGGAATATCAGGAACATTTAGAGGAACTGAACGAACCATGCTTCCAGTCGCTCTGTGAGGGGCACAGGAATTCAATTCAATAAAGCGCTCATGAACTATGTCTATCGAGGAACCAAAGCTGGATCGAGAACCAGTGCAGGCGGAGGCGCACTCAGGGTGCGTATGCAATGCTTGGGTTCTTGGTAATCAAACGGCAAAATCTGCTCAGGTGGGTGCACATGGAGATGCAACAAAGTTACATGAAATTTCACCTCATTGGGGTGGCCACCCTCCTGGTAGACCTGTTGCGAGCAAGAGGATATTCAGCTCCATCACTGTGCTGTGGTCTGGGAAGCCAGCGGCAACTCAAGATGCGAGGGCTGCTTCACACTAATACAGAGTCTAGAACCTCGAAGTATCACCGTCTGATAGTTCTGCTGCGCCTCTGCAAGAAGCACAGACGCAGGACCTCAGGAGCCAGAATCTTGAAGCCAAAGAACGAGCGACGCGCTCAGCAGAGCACATCCAGTAACATTCGATGTTTGGTCAGCATGATTGCAAATGCAAGCATTGCAATCCTGTTCGCATGCGAGCAGCAGGCGGTTTCAGAACAAGGGCAGATCGCTTCTTGCTCACGTTCCCAGCTTGGCATATTTGCGTTGGCTTATGCGTGCAGGATCTGGTATCCGCTGTGCTAGCAATCGAGATTCTGCGATTGAATAGCTGCGCTGCACGGCATGCAATGTTGGAATGCGAGCAAGCCCGATATCACGGTGCATCTACAGCGGATCAGTCAACAAGACTCTAGGTGTGCAACAGCAATCCCGAGATGTAGCTTCCGGGACCCGATCCTTTCTTGTGAAGCTAGTGTCTGCTATTTCCTCGCGAGCGTGCGAGCATTCCCCTTTCCTGCGGTTCTTGCAGCTGAATCGCACTATCACAATCAAAGTAGCGCCACGTCGGTTTTATCGCTTGCAACAAAAACATCAGCTGTAGAGCGTCACTCGAAGCACCCGTCCCACATCGATCCCGTGCGAACGCACGCGCAAGAGAGCACTGTACCGCACATTCAGATAAACCCCAGGAGCATGGCGAGCCTTCAGAGCTTGACAAGCGACCGCCTGCGCAGCTCCTTGCGTCCGCATGCCGGTGCGTCGTCGTTTGCTCAGGCGCAAGAGCGATCCAGCAATGTGCTGCGTCAGCATGGTCTGGGGTTGTTCCACACTCGCTGCTGCAGAGACGCGGAAGTCCATGCTGATCACGACTTGCTTTCCGTTTCAAGCAACTGTATGTGAAGTAGATGTCTTTCCGGCTGCACAGTGCGGCTCAGTCGGGACCGATGATCTTGTGCAGACAAGCTGGCCCAGACCAAGCTGACGGAGAAGGCGCAGCGCGAGGCCCACAAGCAGCAGCTGCGTCAGAAGAAGACAGACAAGGAGCAGGTGCGCGATAATATATCTTTGGCCAGCTCGGGTCGGGCTCACATTTCTGGGACCGTGTGCGCACAATTGCAGGACAATTCCAAATGAGGTTGATAGCAATGTGAGAGAATCATACAAAAACTATTGAAGCAGCAATGTGCAATCAGTGCCACGCAGCTTGTAATGTTGAAATTCCGTGGGCTGCAGGAGCGCCTGGCAGAGGCCGTCGCTATGCGCCACATCCGCCAGCTCAACGGCACCAGCAAGCGCGCAAAGGTGGACGAGCGCAAGGTGGGGCACTGCCGTGCAGCAGAAAACTTGCCACGCACGCCTCGCCAGGTTTTTGCAGATCATCGCACTCGATCGGCTACCTCCACTGCACAAACATCGCATGTCTGCCAAGCATCGCCAGGGCATACTGTTGCAGGCAGCTAAGAAGGAGGCCCATGCCGCCTCTGGTGCGACATGCGAGCACGGCGTGTGGCGGTGCAGGATCTGCTTCAACCGCAAAACCAGCAAGTGAACGCCTTTCATCTAGCGCGCGACTCCACAGGCACCGAGCGCAGGGGTTTGGGTTGAATTGCTCAGCGCTGTTGGTGATGATGTATTGAGAGCATGCTGTGAGACGAGTGCTGTACCCAACCCTCTGTACCATTTCAGGGTTCAAATCGTTCACATCGGAGGCCTGACTCTCAATTCTTCGGCAAGATGTCTTGAGAGCGGGGTGGCGGCAACACTTTGTGTACTAGAGGAGACATGGCCTTTGTATCTGTATCCTTCTACTTGATCTGATAAATGCAAATCTGTAAGCCCGTCCGTGAAACTTTCCCAGCGCCGACCACCCTAGT